>Ga0209755_10002187_pt1 | contig 27423 bp, 16 predicted proteins | sample TergutCo191P1_FD_187301 | JGI IMG/M metagenome (GOLD analysis project Ga0209755, IMG submission 187301) | Cornitermes sp. P1 segment gut microbial communities from Petit-Saut dam, French Guiana - Co191P1 (SPAdes) (version 2) | ecosystem: Host-associated > Arthropoda: Insects > Digestive system...
CACTTCCGGCGGCATTTACCCACTCTAGTGGAACGACCCTGATTTCGTGGGGAGGAGCAAATGTAAGTGTACACGGACCAAATCATCAACCACGATTTCGAAGGGATGGATTTACATTTTTACATTACAGAGTGGAATGGCAAGACCCGAGAGCGGGGGGTGGACAATGGCAACTATCGCAACGACTTGCGGGTGCGGGTTCAGGTGGCGTCGATACCGAGGCCGAGAGACGAGGAATTTGGCGGGCGGCCGATGGCAATATAAACGTGGGGAATTTGTTGGGAAACACCGGAGCTGGGGCGAACCTGCAGACGTCGCCTGCGTATAATGTTTTGTCGACGGAACTCTCCGAACATATGCCGGTGCGACTTACCGCGGTGTGGGTGCCGAATAATGTAGCGATAACTTTCCGAATGGGTGTTAATTTATATACTTCGACGGCAGCCGCAGACGAGAGGGTTTTTACACAAACATTTCCTTTTATGACGGAAACGACACCGGGGAACTTTGAAGCCAATGTTATTACAGGGCAACAAATTGAAAATCTTTTAACTGCGAATAATTTTGTGCGACCTGGATATTTATTTAACGGCTTTGCGATTGGTGTAGGGTCATTTGAAAACGCTTCTCAAGCCATTGCAGATGCAAATGCCGCGGGTTCAGGTGATTATAGATTTTGGAGAAATTATGAATGGACGAATTCACAACGAACCAACAGACGTGTTACAAGTCGAACCATTGGTTTTTCAAATATAGAGGCACGAGGTGCGACACCTGCGGTCGGCGGTGACCCGGAAATTCCGGCACGAAGTGGAGTTTTGGGTGCCGAAAGTTTAAGATTTCGACAGGCACCTGCAACGGGTAACCCCGTTGCATATACCGTGCATTTGACTTTGGTCGCACGATGGATTCCAATGCCGTGGGATATTCATTTCTATGATGACAATGGAAATCGAATGAACGCAACAAATATTCGCAATTATGAAAATGTCAGATTTCACGCACATGGCGTTGGAAATGTTACACATGTCAATAATGCAAGAAGTAGTTATACAATTTTGCCGCGTATTCGTGCCAACGTTTCGCCCGCGAACCAAGACATTTGGAGAGATGGCTATACATTTATGGGGTGGTTTGCGTCAAACGAACCTTGTCTTTCAAGATGTGGGACTTTGAGAAATCCCTTGGTGCCAGGTGTATATTGGGATTGTGATTCTTGTCGCGAAGTAAGATACATTGAAACGACAAGAACGCACTCACAACCGACTTGGACGGCTGCACTCGCTGCGGGTACTTTGCCGCAGGGCAGTCCACCGATTATGCCGTCGCCTGCTCCGTTCGTACATAATTTCTTGAACAGGGGGGGCGCTGAAACAGAAGAGGCACACGCCGAAAGACTTTCTAATCATAACTTTAGATTCTTTGCACGGTGGACTCCGAACCAATTGCGAATTACATATAGGTCAGGTTTGAATTTCAGCGGTGTGACCGGCGGTGACGTGAATCCTGTGACCAATCAAGAAACGGCTTCACCAGACGACGGTGTAAGACAATTCCAACGATACCATGATTTCGGCGGTACAGGAATTGGCGGGGCGACTATTCCGTTCTTTCCAAATACTGGTCGCGACAGCGGTGGCAATGTACGAAATGCAAATCAATTTGAAATGCTTGGGCGAACTTTTATGGGTTGGCGAATTTCCGGAACTCATGGAACGAGTCGACCTTATGATTGTTGGGATGGCAGTATATCGACCTGTGATGGAACAAATCCGGCTTGCCACGGCGGTCTGCATGGACGACATTGGCGTGGATTTGAATATGGCGAATACAATGAATTAAGATTTACAAGAATTAATGTCCGTGATACTGAAACAGTAGAAAGCCTTACGGGCAATGCTATTCGCGGTGAGGTCGGTTCAACAAGGGTATATCAACTTATATTATCAGACGGTCCAACCGGACCTGGGCAAGGTACACATATTGACTTTTATCAGACATTGACAACTTATGAAGTCCATTTGGATGGTGTGTGGTCGGCGAATCGTTTGCACGTTTCGTTTAACAGCGGCAACGGCATGGACGTTCGGGATTTTGATACTTATTACGCACAAAATCCGGGCGACATTGGAAGCGTAATTGGCACAAGCGAAGTTCAAGGCAATATTCAATCAATGGTTTTGCCGTTTGACGGAAGTTTCATTATGCCAAGTTTTTGGGACGGAACAGACCCAGCCGGCGTCGACCAATCATTGTCTTTCCAACGTCCGGGCTTTAGGCAAATCGGTTGGTACATTTTTGATAACAGTGCCGCGTTCGATGGCTTTAGATGGGATTACGAAAACGTTCTTTGGGAATGTCAAGACCCTACACATGTCGGATGTACGTGTTCGGCTTGTACAGGCAAAACCGCATGGCGTAATTCGGGGAACTTTATGCGAGGCTGGTCTTTGGAACGGCAAGTTGAAGGTTGGCTTTCTGTACATTCGGGTTCAGCACAAAATATTGCAAGAACAGCCGAAGCAGGCGGCGAGAGATTAAGCAATAGTGACTTTGCGATTGTGCTTGTTCCAATGTGGGAAGCCGACGAGTTAACAATTCAATTCCGTGAATCTTATCGCGGTCATATGTGGCGGTGGGATTCAACAAGCGGGGCATTTGCTGCGGGTAACTTGCAACAAGGTTCAACGACCGTTCGTCGCGTACCTGGACCACACCCTCGTGAACTTGAAGACGGCGGTCAATTTATGTGGCTTGACGAATATGGTGCAGGTAACCGATTGGCAGGGAACTTTATCCTTACTAGGAATTTTGTCGCACCTGTTCCTTATCGTCCGGGCTCGACATTTGTTGGGTGGTATTTTGACCTTGACATGAATCACCCTGTTGTGCCTCTGCGATTCACAGGTGGTACAAGCGGATTTGGTCTTGATGAACTTGAAAACCGAATCGACAACCGCGACCCAAGGTCTTGGAACGTCGATTTGGCTGCGACAAGATTGCACTTAAGTCCACAAATTGGCTCTGACGCTGCGGCGGGTTTTGACATAAGAACCAACGCACAAGGAAACCAAGAATGGGTACTTCCTGCACAAGTTCTTTCACGAAGGGTACTTAACGAAATTGCCGGATTGCCGGATTTCCAAGCCCCGTTCAGACTTTACGCTCGATTTGAATATAACATTTTCAATATTGATTACCGAAACATGGCTTTCCGAATCCAAAGAAACGAAGCAAGCAGAAGGGTATACGCCGGAGCGACAATTACTTTGGGTTCAGGAGCAGGTGCGTTCGCCGGGGAAATCGTCGAAATCGGAACAATGATGCCATATTATGACCCTGACCCAACCGTCATGGACAGTTTCAACTTTACAAACGGCGGCGGCGTTTTAATGCAGGGCAATGGACATGCCGGACTTTTGACAATGTATGTTGGTATCAACATGACCGGCGACGAGCCGTTCGAGCCAATTCACGGTAACACCGCGTTCCGTGGTCGGTGGATAAATCATGCTCCGGGGTGTCCAGGATATCAAACAGACATCAATACGGGTGCAAGAAGTAATTGTAATTGCCCTCCACTTCTTACGGGCGGTGTTGCTCCGGTAAGATATCACGTCTTCGGATTGGATACTGAATTTGCCGTTCCAAGTATTGATTTCACAAACTTTAACTTTGGCACAATAGGCGGTAACTTTATTGGTAACAGACCGTATACTTTTGACAGGCAAGGTAACCGCCAACCAATGGACGGTCGATACAGGTTTGAAGGTTGGTTCATGGCTCATAACGGCGACGGGGCACTTGACGTTTATCCTGAATTGAATCCTTCTAATCCAAATATTGGAACTGATTCAGTATTTACTTTGGGTGGCGAGGACTTTAACCAAGACACGCCTATAAGATTATTTGCACGGTGGGGTGCGACATACACAATTACATTTGAAGATTTACGCGGTCAAGATAATCCAAACCCAAGCCAATTCTCGCTTGCGGATTTACAAGAACACGACCGAGGTATGCCGATTGCACCACTTGCAAGTTTCGTTGACAACCGAGGCGTAAGGCAAAACTTTATGCATTGGTATATTTCAAACGGCTCAAGGGAACTTATTGCCGTAATTGATGGCGAAAGAATTTACGGTGCAAAAGAATGGCAACGTGTTGTTCCAGGGGCTCCTTTCATTCCTGCGGTTGACCCAGTGCCGGGTTTGAACCCACAGCCGAATATCTTTTGGCCACTTGTAAGCGGACAACGTCAATTACAAAATATTTACTTAAGGGCAATGTGGCAGGCAGAAAGTTTCAATATTCATTTCCGCGACGAAATCAATAACTTTAATGACGACAATGTTACACATCAGTCCGGTGCTCCTTTGTTCCCAAGACCTCCACACAACATTCCAAATGATTGGGCGACCGAGTTCTCTCAAACCAATCACTCTGATTTCCGATGCTCGTTCTTTGACTTTACGTTCTTGAACCAAATTCCAAGATACCGTCTTGCAGGCTGGACAGAGGGTGCACCCGACGGCATGATGGTCGGCAATCGCGGCATCACCGGCTCGGCGACATTCTATTCCGCTTGGCGAGTAAACACACAACCGCTTGTTGCAATCCTTGACCGATTGGAACGCGTGGACTTAAGTCGCGTTTACGAAGTTCGATATAACCACTATATCGAATTGGTGCAGGCAATGAGCGACGCAAGGGCATTCATCGCCGACATTAATACAAACCGGCTTCGAATTTATGGGCAAAGCAATCTTTTGTTGCAAGATTTTGAAGGGGCGACAAATTCCGTGCGATACTACTTTGATAATATCCGTGAAATCGTAAGGGCGTTAAGCATTCCTGACTTTGCTGTGGGGCAACCTGTTCGTCCGGCGGTTAACATTGTTTCTTATATCCGTAATGTTCCTGTTGACCAAAACGGTAATCCGGTTGGTGTTGTCAACCGAGGCGTTTTAAGATACCTCGCGGAACTTCTTGAACAATATTCAAACGCAGCATACATATCAGGCTTTAGCCTTGGTGTGCAGTTACCCTACCTCCGCGACCGTGCGTTTATCTTGCAATCAAGAGTCCAACAATTAAGCACCGCTCCGAATACTACATTTATCCAAATTATTAACCTTGAAGAAGAAGTATTCAGATTCTTTAGATACTTTGAACAAAGGGTCGGAGCAGATTCTCAAGGTCGACCTGTGTTCAGTCCAATTCCAACTTTCCGTACAGGTGATAATTTCCTTGTACCTGCACTTGCAGACAATCGAAACGGCATATTCCCAATGGGTGCGACGCAAACCGAGCAACGCAATCTTCGACGCTTTATAGCAATCTTGGAAGAATACACCGTATCAGGGTCGACAATTCACGATGTTGGAAATATTACAAACACAATTAATAATGTAAGGTCACGCGTTGCCGAACTTGGCACAAACATTGCAAGGCGTGATATCGACGGAATGAAAACAGACTTGAGGACCGCCGCCGGTTCACACTTGCCGCCAAGTGCAAACAGAATCCCGTTTGAAGTTTTCGAGGGTGCATTGTGGCCAAGGTCGAACTTTACATCTGACCGAAGTGAACTTGTTGAAATGCGATACAGAATGCTTGAATACCAAGAGTTCGCAACCGACTTTGACCAATTCACATTGCCGTCAAGATTCCCGGCTGTGCTTATGGATATCAACGGCAATCTTGGAAACGCAAACTTGCGAAGGGTAGACATCTGGGACAGACGTGAAGATATGTTTGAATTGGCAAGTGATTTGCACGGGGAAATAACTTTCTTCCAAAGCCTTCCAGGCAACGCACAATTTACATGGCTTGTTAACGAATTTAATATCAATATGGCAAGACCATATCCGCAAAACCGACAAAACGCAATTCCTTCATTGCCGATTTCAAACAATAATATTGCAATACTTGACCAAGCAATCTACGCACTTGAATCCTATGCGGTTTACGTATGCAACAATCATTGGAATAACGTAACTTGCATTTGCAATATGTGCGACCTTATTGCAAGGGCAACTGCTGCCGCTTCTGTCCGACATTTTACAATTCACGCGATAAATCGTCGGGCGGTAAGGAACTATACTGCACGTAGTTTGATGACCCAAGCGATAACAGTTGCAGAAGACCCAAGCGTCGGCGGTCAAATCGGCACATTCACGGTCGGCGGTCGTAATGTACCCGTTCCGATTGTGGTGACTGCTACTGCGTTTACGTCTAACCAACTTAATGGTATCCTTGAAATTCTTGGCGAGTACGAGGAAATGTACAGAACCGACGCAAGAATTGCGAACCTTGCAAATTTAATTGCCACCGTACAAGCCGCAATCGCAGCAGAAGAACATTGGTTCACAGGTCGGGGATTCATTACCGAACACTTTGCACGACGTCAAATTCGTGAACTTGTCGGCGGCATCGCATCCATGTCACCACCTATACAACTTTCACCAAACGGGCTTCCATTGCCTATCAACAGCGACCTTGCCGAATACTGGCGACGTCGATTGATTCGCGTTACCGATGTCCTGGAAGACGCTTTGGTAAACAATCTTATAAATGACACGGGATTGTTAACAAGTGCTATGGCACTTGAACACAACGCCCGCCAAGTAATCGACAATCCGTCTGCGACACTTACATCTATCCGAAACATGTACGACAGCGTAAGTGCTACAATCGCCGGTCTTGGTCTTAATCGATGCTCTTGCTGTAATTCATTTATCCCATACAATAACTTGTTGCGAGCCGAACAACTTGTCTTCACAGTAGCAATTCTTCAAGAATTTGTGGACGGCATCGGGCGGCATGTCTATTGGGCAGATGCGGCACAAGAAGAAATCCAAAACTTGCGTTCATTGCTAGAGCACAGAAACAGTCAAGGAACAATCTTAAGTACCAACTTGGCAATACAACGGGCTGTCGAAGGAATGCCGGGAACAACAGGTGCGTTTGAAAGATTGGCGACTTGGGGATTAATGGCGGTAAACAATCCGTTCAACACGATGTACCCAAATGCACCAAGCCTTGCATTGCCGCAACTTGCCGGCGGATTCGGTATCCAACAACACTTGTTCATCGAACTTATCCGTGAACTTGACGAACATATCGACGAACGCGGCATCTCTGACCCAGACGACGCAAGACACCAACGAATCTTGGCTTACAGAAACATCGCGTTCCAAGCACTTAATGCAAGTCAACTTGGTGACTTGACCGAACATCAAGTTTGGTTGTCACGATGGAATCTTGAGCGTGCATTGGAAAGGGAAGGCATCAACTTGCGTTACATTCCAACTTTCCCAAGCGACCGTACCGGAGGAAATCTTATCATTATCGTAATTATCATATTTGCAATACTTGCAATCGCCGGCGGAGTGACATTCTTTATGTACCGATATTCGAAAAAACAAGGTCTTAAATTTTCCCAAGTAATTCCACATCTTTTAAAGAAAAATACTTGACAAAATTTAATGTTGTGATATTATAATTAGATGTCAAGCGTTGATGCGGTCGGTGCGGTTGTTATTTCAAAACACGGACATGACAAGGGAAATTACTATGTGATTACTTGCATCATTGATGACAAATTTGTGTACGTGGCAAATGGCGAGAACCGTCCGCTTGTTCGCCCCAAACGCAAAAACATTAGGCATCTTTTTGTAACCAAGAATCGCACCGCGGCAACGAGCGACCTTGAAATCAAAAAAGCCATCAAAGAATTCCAAAAAGGAGGCAAGGTTTGAGTAAAGGCGACCACATCGAAGTCGAGGGCATTGTAATCGAAGTTCTTCGTAATGCGACGTTCAAAGTCAAAATCGAAGGCGGTCACATTGTTACGGCTAAAATAAGCGGTAAACTTTACAAAAACAATATTCGCGTCCTTGAAGGTGACAAGGTAAAAGTGGCATTAAGCCCTTATGACCTTACCAACGGAATAATCACTTGGAGAAGTAAAACAGTATGAAAGTAAGAAGCGGTGTAAAACCAATATGTAGAGATTGCGTGGTTTCCAAACGGGAAGGTCGCGTAATCGTAACATGCAAAAAACACAAACGGCACAAACAAGTGCAAGGGTAAAGGAGAAATATGGCAAGAATAGCAGGAATCGACATACCAAAGGATAAATGTATCAAATTCGCTTTGACGTATATCTATGGTATCGGGCGACCTTATGCGGACAAGATTTGTGCTGATTGTAAAATTGACCCTAAAAAACGAACCAAAGATTTAACGGACGACGAGGTAAACCGAATCCGTAAATACTTGGACGTGAACAGTAACGAATACCCAATCGAAGGCGACCTTAAGCGTGAAGTTTCTTTGAACATCAAAAGACTTGGCGAAATTGGTTGCTTGCGTGGAATTCGTCATCGAAAAGGGCTTCCTGTTCGTGGGCAATCTACAAAGCAAAACGCAAGAACGCGTAAAGGTCCAAAGAAAATGGTAATTAGGAGCAAGAAGTAATGGCAACAGGAACAATGAAAAAGAAACCAACAAACGTTACGACTGCAAAACGCAAGAAAAAGGCATCGCACACCAATGCAAAGGGTCATGCACATATTCATGCGTCTTTTAACAACACAATCGTAAATGTTACCGATGAAAACGGGGCAACGATTGCATGGGCAAGTGCAGGGACAAGCGGATTCAAGGGGTCGCGTAAATCGACGCCTTTCGCTTCGCAGACCGCGGCGGAAAAAGCAGGGGTTGCGGCAAAAGAACTTGGCGTGCAAAAAGTCGACGTATTCATCAAGGGTCCGGGTCACGGACGTGAAAATGCAATTCGGGCTTTGCAAACCGCAGGGCTTGAAGTTACATCAATCAAAGATGTAAGTCCGGTCGCACACAATGGTTGCAGACCGCCTAAAAGGAGGAGGAAGTAATGGCAAGATATACAGGTCCTTCCTGCCGCCTATGCAGGAGAGAAGGGTGCAAGTTATTTTTAAAAGGCGAGCGTTGCGTTTCGCCAAAATGTGCTATTGAACGCCGACCTGTGCCGCCGGGGCAACATGGTCTTGGTCGCAAGAAAGAAAAAGAATACGGCGTACAATTACGTGAAAAGCAAAAAGTCAAACGGGCTTATGGAGTTTCGGAAAAATACTTCCGTAATCTTTACGAAGAAGCGGCACGCATGAAAGGCGTCACCGGCGACAATTTGTTGACAATGTTGGAACGACGACTTGACAACGTTATCTATCGAATGGGTATCGGAAGTTCTCGTGCGGAATCGCGTCAAATCGTTTCCCACCGACATATTACAGTCAACGGTCATCCGGTTAATATTGCATCTTTCAAAGTAAGCCAAGGCGATATTATCGCAATCAAGGAAAACAAGAAAAGTCTTGAAATGTTTAAATCATTGAAAGACGGAAAGCCTGTTATGCCTAAATGGCTTGAGTTTGACGGCAAGAAACTTTCTGGCAAAATCTTGGACTTGCCGAAACGTGACGACATAGACCTTAATATTCAAGAGAACTTGATTATTGAGTTATATAGTAAATAAGGAGAAAAATAATATGAAAATGGAACTTGAAAAACCAAAACTTGCACTTACAGAAGACCAAAACGGCAACAGTGCGAAATTCGTAATCGAACCCCTTGAACGTGGGTACGGGACGACTCTTGGCAATCTTTTGCGTCGTGTGTTGTTGTCGAACCTTCCAGGTACAGCGGTTGTCGCAGTCCGCATCACCGGCGTGAACAACGAGTTTTCAACAATCAAGGGCGTACGCGAAGACGTAACCGACATCGTGTTGAATTTGAAATCGCTTATTTTAAAGTCGTCAAACGATGACCCGGAATTCCGCACAACAATGCGAATCAGCAAAAGCGGAGCAGGGGCGGTCACAGCAAAGGACATTGAAAAGTCAAGCGAAATTACAATTTGCAATCCTGACCTTGTTATTTGTACTTTGGACAGCGGTGCAAAAATCGAAATGGAATTGACCGTCGGCAATGGACGCGGTTACGTTGTTGCAAAAGACCAAAAGGGTGCGACAGAATCAATCGGGTACATCGCGATTGACAGTTTGTTCTCGCCGGTTGACAAGTGTAATTACTATGTTGAAAGTGCTCGTGTCGGTCAAAAGATTGATTACGATAAATTGATTTTGGAAGTCAGCACAAATGGCAGCGTAGACGCAAAGGAAATCGTGTCTTTGGCGGCTAAACTTGTAATGGAGCATTTGAAACTCTTTGTCGGGCTTGTTGCGACTATGGAAACTATGAACGTGCTTATTGACCGCAAAGAAGATACAAAAGTCAAACTTCTTGAAACAAGCATTGAAGACATGGAATTAAGTCCGCGTAGTTCAAACTGCTTGAAGCGTGCAAACATTAACACTATCGAAGACCTTGTCAAAAAGTCTAAAAATGATATGTTAAAAGTTCGTAATCTTGGAAGCAAGAGTCTTGAAGAAATCATCGTAAGATTGGAATCTTTGGGACTTGGATTGCGTCAAGAAGAAGATGGGGGAATACTTTAATGTCGATAGCAAAATTAGGAAGACCAACAGACCAACGAATTGCGGTTATACGAAACCAAGTAACGCAACTGCTTTGGAATGGTCGAATCGAAGTCACTCATGGGTATGCAAAAGCGACCCAAAGAATGGCGGAAAAGATTTTGACAATGGCGATTAATTCTTTTCAAGATACAATCAAAGTTGAAAAAGAAGTAATTAACGCAAAAGGCGTCAAAGTCAAAAAGACTGTGTTACAAGACGGACCAAAGAAACTTGCGGCACGTCGTCGGATTATGTCTTATGTCTATGACTTGTTCGAGGTTCGCTCTAAAGCGGAAACCAAGGCTTCATTTGAAAAGCGTACAAAAAACATCAACCACCCTTTGGTTGAAAAGATTTTCAATGAACTTGCTCCCAAATATGCAAAGCGTGCAAAAGAACTTGGCACAGGCGGCGGATATACAAGGGTTTTGAAACTTGGTCCACGTCGCGGCGATAACGCAGAAATGGCACTTGTCGAATTGGTATAAGCCCGGAATGAATGACGAACGAAGCAAATTACTATTACTTTTAAGCAATCATAATATTGAATCATTTGAAATTGCCGGAAAAGAAAGGGCATACATTGCTATGAAATCGGTTCACGAAACCGAGCATGTCGTTATGCCCTTTATTGATGCTTTGCGGAGTCGGGGATTTGATACGCGTCATACTCTTGAACATGACCTTGAAAAACGCGAACTTGTTTTGACGTGTTCAAAAAGTTGTAATACTGCAATCGACGTTGAAAAGTTCTTTAAAGAAATTCGGCAAACCTTTGAACTTGCCGTAAGTGGTGGCGTTGAAAATACCCTTTTCAATTATTCCGAAGCTGCAAACCCAACGGACGAATTTATCGTTCTTGAGAAAACCGAGCAAAAAAAGACACGCCTGAAAAAAGAAAAGACCAAAGAAAAAAAACGTGGTTCAATTAAAATCAAAGAATCAAGCAACGCAGTTAAAAAAGAAAAAGGCGAGAGTAAACTTAAGAAAAGCATTTTCAACGGCGTGGACATGTTCTTCGCATTTTTTGGTCTTGGTAAAGAAGAAAAATAGTTTGCAAAAAACCTTGCAAGCATGTTAAACTAAAGCATGGAAGCCACGAGAGAGCCTCACGCCGCAAAAGGCAAGGCAAGGCAAGGTCATAATTGACTTTATTTTCTATGGCATTGTAATTGTACTTGTAATTTTGTGTATTATCGTAATTGTAACATCACTTGTAAATCCAACAGTTTACGCAAGCGGCGGCGATTATCCCTGTATCCAATGTGGACAGCGTTTAAATTCTCGCCCTAATATGCGGTGTAATCCCTGTTATTTATCAAGAAGCTTTGGTAATATTTTGACCACGTATATTTTCCCGGTTGTAATTTTAGCAAGTATTCTCTGGGCGGTGTTCATGGGTATTCAGTTTGGAACGGCAACAGATGAAGGCAAACGTAAACAAGTTAAAGATAGATTCATAAAAGCACTTGCCACGGTTGTGATAATTGTAGTTTTGTACGGAATCATGATTGGTGTTGTGCCGGCGTTGATAGGTGACTGACGAGTGAAAAGAAATGAAATTTTAGTAGTGTCGCCGTTAAGTGGGCTAAATTGTTTGACTAGATGTAAAACATATGTGAATATTATAGTGTGAATTTAAGCGACAATCCAATCGTGTCAATCATAATCGTGCTTGTAATTTGTGTTCCGTTGGGGGCGTTGGCACTTTGGCTTGCCGGCTTTTTTGAAAAGGACGCAAAATCCAAAAAAGTCACCCAGTTTTATTCTAACCGCTGGATGACGAAATCCGAAGCCAATAGCAAATATATTTCAAGTTCTTTGACCAATATCAAGAACGTTAAAAAGACCGGTATACTTGTCCGTTTCGAGGCGGTCGGTCGGGAAATACAACTTAACATGATTCCAAATGATTACCACGCGATTGTGTTGGGAACAACCGGTGCGGGTAAAGGTGTTTGCTTTGTCAATCCGTTTATTTATTCGCTTGGTCACAGCGGGGAAAAGCCCAACATGGTTGTCACCGACCCGAAGGGCGAATTGTATGCGTTGATGGCGGAAACATTGCGGCGGCAAGGCTACGATGTTCAGGTTTTTAATCTGTCTGAACCCACAAAGTCAAGCCGATGGAATCCGTTTGAAAACGCGTGGAATTTGTTTGCAAGGGCGAACAACCTTGACCGCGAAATGCGTAAACACGTCAACGTCGAGCCGAAAAGTTTGGGCTTGCGTGTAATCGCGTCACAATATCCAAACGAGTGGTACGAATTTAACAAAATTGCTTTTCCGACATTTGCAATGGCAGACATGGAGAGAAAGACTCTGCGACAACGACTTATAAGCGAATGTGAAGCCGACATCAAGGACGTTTGCTCTGCGATTTGTCCGGTGACAAATGAAAAAGACCCGTCTTGGGAAGAGGCGGCTCGCGACCTTATTCAAGGTACGGCACTTGCAATGTTGGAAGACAGTTTGAATCCAAGCCTTGGCATGACAAAAGAAAAGTTCAATTTCTATAACATCTTTAAAATTTTGGGCTTGCGTGACAATGACCCAAACGCGATGTTTAAAACTGTAAAGCAATATTTCGAGGGTCGGGATAAATTAAGTCCGGCGACGCAACTTGCCCAAGCCGTCATTTCCAACGCGGATAAAACAATGCAAAACTTTTTTGGTGTTGTGACGCAAAAACTTGCTATTTTCGCGGACAAGGGTATTTGTTATATCACAAGCGGTACGGATATTATCTTTGATAATTTTGCGAAAAAGCCGACCGCGTTTTTCCTTGTTATCCCTGACCAAATTAAAATCCGGCATACTCTTGCGACTCTTTGTGTCTCGCAACTTTATAAATCGCTTGTTAACATCGCCAATACTTTGGGCGGCAAATTACCGTGGTTGACGTATTTCATTTTGGACGAGTTCGGTAACATGCCAAAAATCAATGACTTTGCCACAATCGTAACCGTCGCACGTTCGCGGAACATTAAACTTGCCCTTGTTTTGCAAGATTACAAACAACTTGAAACCGTCTATGGGCAAAACGATGCGGTCACAATTCGTAATAACTGTAATACTCAAATATTCCTTGGTGTCAACGATAAAGAGAGCCGCGAGATTTTCAGTAATCTTATGGGCGAAATGGCAATCGAAATCGAAAACGAAAGCGTTTCAAAAAACACAGGTAAAGCCGCCAAAGAAGACAGCGAGGGCGGCAGCAAACAAATAAGCAAGAGCGTAGTTTCGCGACCTCTACTACCGCCTAATGAACTTCTTGATTTGCAAATGGGCAATGTTTATGTTTATAACTTTGGTTGCAACCCGTTCCGAAGTACGGTCACGCCATTTTATCGACTTATTCAAAACAATATCGTCCGCCTTTATAAAGAACCCGACACATTTTACCAAAGCAAATACTTTGACGAAGAGGCCCACTTTTACGATATCACTAGGCGAAACAATATTGTTCTTAATTCGCAAAAACGCAATGATTTATTTGACTGGTAAAATTGTATTGACGGTAATAATTATTTAAAGTTATAATTGAACATACTAGAACAGTCACAGGCAAACAAATGAAAAGAAAAATCTTGGGGGGAACAACGGTTTTATTTCTCGTCGCTATTATAAGCGTATTCGGGATAGTTTTTTCGTATACGCCAAAAACCCCAACGCCCCAAGCAAGTGTCGCCGGCTTTACGTATTTGCCGGACGGGGTGGGAAGCCACTTTTTCGGGACACGAGGCGGACTTGATACGATTTTTAATTTGCGTGTACACGATACAGCAGGAACAACAATAAACCACGGAACACCCGAGCAACCAATTTTACACCCGGGCGTCCGGCGACCCGACGCGAATAATGTTATGCAATCCGTCAACATGCCGGTGTTTTCGTCGGTCGAAATGCAGCGTGTCGCAAACGGCTTGCCGGCTGTTCCCGTTGCCCAGGGTCCAAGTCACGGATTTGTAATGATAGAAAGCAACGAGTTCGTCGTCTTGGAATTGCTTGACCCAAGATTCAATGGCGTCGCCGACGGCGGAACGCAAATGACATTCAATCGCGATATGCAAGGTCACAGTGGGGAAGATGGTTTTACTTTGTCTGGCGGTGAAATTCTGCCGCAGAATCTGAACAATGCCGACTTACTTATACATGCAAGAAATAACCGCAACCAACTTTTTCATAATCCAAGCACAGGCTCTTTAATTGGTGTGTTTGATGCCGAGGGGTACTATAAATTTTCTATCGAGGGCTCGGCACTTGGGACGACGTTTCAATCGTTTAGTATGGACTTTTCCTTTTACATCGTCCACGCAAGTAATTACACAGAACGTCCGGTTCTTGTGAATTATTGTGCAACGTGTAACGGCAATGGCTGTGTAGGTGTTCCGGCGTGCATGGACGGAGTGCGAATCTATGATTGGCGTGCCGGCGGCTGGTACTTTCATAACTTCAGTTTACAATCGCCGTTTATTCGTCATCGAGAAAACCGCTTTAATGTCCGCGTCCAAGCAAGTGACTTTTTCAATATGGCAAGCCCGACTCATGAACCCGTATATCGCAATGTCAACGGCTTTACGCGTTGGGAGTTCGACCGAATAGGCGATTTCAATATCCAAGCCGACATCGTCTTTTATGACCCGACGATTGCCAATGCCAACCAAAGGATAATTACTGCCCGAAGTTTCTCGACCAAGACAATTCGGCTTAATGTCTTTGGGGCTCAAGCATACTATAGAAATTTCAACATAACCCCGCTTAATCCAAATCCGCAACTTGTCATGGAGTGGGTCGACCCGGAAGACATCAATAACCGCATCGGGGCGGACATCACAAATCATTCCAATATCCAAAACTTTGTCGGCGACAGAACAGGGGCAACGCTTCTTGACAGACTTAACAGCATAAATACAATAACCACAAGTGCAAACTATATCGGCACTTTGCTAAATAATATCAACCCGGCGGTTACCAACGCACCGCCTGTTACATTAAAAGCCAACGTTATAAATCGGGGCAGGGTTTTCTTTAACGACGGCAGAGGCTGGGTCGAAAGATACAACCGCATTAACTTTGACAAAGACAACTTTTACGAAGCCCCCGGAGAATACGTAATTGTCACAGACTATACATACGAACGGGCAGGCATACCGGGAGCAATTTATCACCAAGTCTTTTATTTCCGTATCAACAATCTTGTAGATGCTCGTATTCGTTACATGTGCAATGAAACTGATGAATACGTTACACGGCACTTTAATGATTTTGTTGCCAACCGGTCTATGGTCGTTAACAACAGTTCTTTCATAGTATTCCTGCACAACGACCACAAAGGTCAAAACGTTCTTGGACCATTTGAAAGCAACCCCGGAATCTTCTTGTATCATTATTGGTGGGACGGCACGCGTTATTCAAGAAATGAACTTGTAGCAAATCCGGTGACAGGGCAACTTGAAATGCAATCGACCTTTGAAGATGGAATCTATTTGTTCCGAGTCATGTATGGCAACACCCATATGTCAAGAATGGATTTTATCGTTCACGTGGATACCGAGCAAATCCAAGGACTTGAAATAACACCGTCGGAAGGCACAAGTCGGCTTTCCGATGTTGAAGAGTTTTCCGGCATACAAGACTTGGAATACTTTGAAATGTTCGGCGTTGGCGGAGTCACCGTAAAATGGGACTTGAAATCAAGCGACCCATATCATCACGATAATCTTGACAGTCAATTCAGGAGCATGGCGGTAAATATGAATATGGGAAGTTACGACGGCTGGGCGACGGTGACCCGGTTTCCGTTTGTTTTGAATCAAGCATATTTCGTTGGAGGCGTTGGCGGCTTTACAAATTTGACGCACCGACAATCGTTGTACAGTCCGCTTCGATTAAGCCCGACAAGTGTCACGACAATTCACCCGGTAGACCGAACCGCGAACGAAAACGGCTTTCATTGGCAGATAAACGAAATCCTTGAAGGCAACCGCCGCGAGATAAAAGAATTCACCGAGGGCGGGGTATACTTTATCCAAATCAACGACAGGATTGGAAATATTACAAACTTTTCATTTATCATTGACGACACGCCGCCGGGATTTGCCCAAGACCCTGCACCATCGTTCGCCGGGGCAGACGCCCAAGTCAATATTGTCGACGCGGCTTCTGTGCGTGTTGGACTTGGTAGAGAAAAACGAATTCATGCGGCAACGCTTGGACAAATATTCAGCAATGTTTGTGAAGATTTATACACCGACGTATTTCGACATTTGAATAATCTTTTCCAAACCAACGAAACTGGGGATTCAATTATTGTTATCCCATTTGAAAGAGATGCCGCCGGACGAGTAACTTCACATGAATTCTCGACGGACAACCGACGTTTTGAACAAATTACAGAAACGTCGACATTTAACGGTCGCCCAATTTTCACTCCGAACGATAATACTGTGCACCTTCATGACGAGAACTTTTACTTTTTGCGGTCGACCGATGTGCTTGGTAATTCTGACACTTGGTACGTTTGGGTCAATCGCGACGTCGCCCGTGGCATGATTTTGGAAGACACAAGGCCCGACGTGATTGGGTTAAGCCAAACCGCAAGTATCGTCCGACCGGACGGCATTGCGTCGCTTGACTTTATAAGTTTCTCGTTCATGTCGTCAAGCAATCGGCGGAATTTTGCAAACACAGGTTACCAATTCGCGGTCGATGCCGTCGAATTAAGATTTTACCCGTTTGATTGGTCTGCAAGTCCAAATCAAAACGACCCGAATTTCAGTCCAAACTTTCCATTCGCACGCGAGGGAAGAAGCAGATTCATTTGGAACCAACACGAACACAGGGCAAACGGCGGCAACTTTAACGAGCCGGTCTTTTTGCCAATCGAGCAAATCATGGGCATCTCGGGTGCGACTATGGACGGGCTTTATATCATTACGCGATACTATGACTTTACGCATACCGACCTTGGGGCGGGGGCGGAATATTTCCGAAACACCCAAGACCAAGCACGCAACCATTTCTTTATCGTCGACCGAAACAGTCCGGTTCCGTTCAACGCCGACCCGTTTGAAAGCGAATTGACTTTGCGTTTCGGTGACAATGAAAACCATAAGGTTGCAACATGGCGTGACTTTGCGTTCAGTCTTACAAGCAATACCGATGCCATGATTAATCTTCCAAGGCATGGAACAAAATACGGAGCAAACGCGACATTAGGCAATTTAAGATTTTACCGAGGCTATGCCGGACCATTGTTCCGTGCACCTTTTTGCAATATCATCGAAGATTTATTGCCGGGGGCAAGGTCTAATTTAATACCAAGACATGGAACCGATAGGATAACTCACCATAGGTTTGACGCGTTGAACTTGACGGCGACGGTAACGCATAATGGTAATTACTTGACGACTATTGATTACATTAACCAAGACATGATTTTCCGCGACACTGGACGGTACGTCGTTGAAATAATCGACGGCAGTGGCGGCATTGCATGGATTCCGCATCGTTATGGTGAAAGAGTCCCCCAGCAAATCCAAGGCAATAGGGCAGAAATAAGATTTGAAATAATCGGTCGAAAGCAAGCCCAATGGATAATCACACGCCACGACGGCACAGAAATAAGATTGCCATATGGCGTAACGTCGACAAGTTTTCTTATCTGTGGACGCGAGAATATTCCGGGTCATGGTTCGGTCTGTGATGAAAATTGCTTTCGCGACCGTCTTGAATTCAGATTCATAAATGACCACGAGGACTTTCTTGCCATTATCAATTCCGAGAGTACAGAATGGCGAACCAACATGTGGCTTGAGGGCAACAACGTTATTTATAATGCTCAAGGTCAACTTTGGTTTGGTGCAAATCAAAATTCCCCAAGGCAAGTCCCAAGACACCGTGACGTTGTTACAGGAACTGAAGAAAGCCCGGTTCGTGTAATTTACACATATGACTTGACCGACCGAATAGCCCGAAACAACCAAGAGTTTCACGTCTATCTTGATTCGCCAAGTATTCCGGGAGAGTTTTTGACAAACCACCGACGGCTTTCGCTTATGATTGATAATACTGCACCGTTTTTTAACCTTACAAATATCCGCAATGCCGATACACTTTGGCGTGATGGTCCGGCAAGATATGCTCCGCGGTTTGTTTATGCCGTGCCGCATGATTTCATTTTCCAAATGTGCCCGACCCAAGGAATTCGCGACACACACAGAATTACATACCAAGAAGTAACACCAAACCTTTTGGAACTTGGTGCACCTACTCCTTTCCCATACACATTGCTTTCTGATTTTACCGAAGATACACTTTACCGAAGACACTTTTCAAGAATCGTTCGACCTAACCCGGATTTGCCTGCAAATGAAACAAGGTTTTTCCGAATCGTGGAAACCGACGAAGCATTGAATCAAACGGTTTATTATATTCGTTTGCGTCCAGAGAACTTTGTGAACGAACTTGAAGCACGTGGCGTCCGAGGTTCAAATAACCTTATCGGGCGTGATGGTCAAGGGCGATTCCAACAACTTGGTATCAATATTACTCTTGAAGACACGTTGCATTTTTGGAGGAACAACGCAAACTTTACTCTTTCATATACTACGGGTAATTATGTCGATGTATCTTTTACAAGATTCCACCACCAAGTTCCGGCGGTTGTAACGATGATTCAATTCGAGGACTTCTTGCGACAAATGCTTGGTCGGGGCAGAGATAACGCCGTTATAACTGTCCACATCAATGACGGCTTTGACATGACAACACACACAATTACCCAAGCCCCGTCGGACAGCGATTTACCGCGATTAAGTTTGTTGACCACAGGACCAAATGGACGAGATTTATTTTTAACAATGACCAACCGGGAATCAATCGTAAGAAGATTTATCGGTATCGAATTGTTCATGTGTGTTTTTGAAATCAATAATTCAAGTTTCAGCCCACATAACCCGATTATTACGCGAAGACCATTTAACCATAATACAATGGATTTACCAGAACTTGGGCAACGCAACATTGTAATCATGATAAGCGATAACTTTGGTCGCGAGGTTTTCGTGGAACACCACGGTGCACGTGACAACGGGGCGTTTAGAAGAATTCAATATCAAGAGCCGCCTCGGATATTGAACGGTATCCGTTATACCGGGCATGAAGAGGGCGTCCTTGTCCAATGGGATTCTGCAGTGTTTTATGTTTATATCAATGGAACAAGAATCCGACAAGGAATGCCGGATAATCCGAACTTTGGCGTGTTGTTTACGGGCGACGGCGATTCAAATCATTGGTCTATCCGCATTGTGCCAAATGAAGACTTGCTTAACCATGGCGGCGATTTGTCCGAGTGGCAAGTTGTCTTTCGATTCCGGGCTACGTTTGAAATCGCATGGGTAGAAGATTTCAGATTCTACTTTTATGTACCTGAACTTATTTTCCGAAATGTCAACGGAGCAAACATCGATGCGGAACTTGCAACCGGGCGACTTGAAGGCATGGTCGAAGTAACCGTAGACCGAACCGGTCGATTGTTTGGTTCGCATATTGAATTTACAAGGCGGTGCTTGTGCTGTGGGCAGAACCTCGAGAACATTTCAATCGGGCGATGGGCAACGCGATTTATACTTGACCGCGTCGGGCATTACGTTATAACAATCACAAGCGACGTCGGGGCAAGGCGTACCTATAGGTTTTCAATTACCGAAGTAGACAACCTTAATTTCAAAGTAATGCATCGTATAAGCGATACCAACACGTTTGAAGAAATCTTTGAAAGCCCTAGGACATTTGAATTCAACACAGGAGATTCTTATGGCGTGCGTCAAATTCCAGTCTTTTGGGTAGATGGCGGAGAACCCGAAGACGTAGAAATCTTGGCGGGTAATTTCATAAGCGAAAGCGGAAACGTCCGAATCGACCCATCAATGAATTATCGACGAAATCTTGGGCTTGCGGCAGGCAGGTCACCCGGTAGCGATGTCTATTACGCAATTTATTATCTTGAATCGCCGGTAACCGGTTCGCGAATGTATTTCGCACTTGCAACAACAGACCAAGCACCGCCTCCGGAGGCTAATGTCTTTATTGACGGGCGGACGACAACAGGTACGTTCGAAATGTTCAGAGGCGGCGAGTCAATGAATATCACTTTGCCTGTAAATGCTACAAGCGATAATCCGAACAGCATTGCGTCGACAAATTTGTACTTTATGGACGTTTACCATAACGGCAGTTTTGCAAGACGTCTTTTCCACGGCGAAGTCATGCGAATCGAAGAACAAGACTTTGGAGTTTTCCAGTTCCACGTTTTTGATTGGGCGGGCAACGTGCGAGAATTCATCGACTTGCCAAGGCGACAAGACTTTTTCACGATTTATAACTTGTCACGTCCGCCCGTGCTTATCAATGATGAAACAATTATCGACGAGATGATTTACCAAGACGAACTTAATATAACTTTGATGGAAATGCCACAATATCTTTTGAACAGATACGGCGATGCTTTCTTTGTAACCGAAATGCGAATTTACCGCGATGGTGAATTAATCGAAGAATACGAATATACGCCTATTCCAGGGCAAAGACCTTCAAGCGAACCGTCGTTCTCGTTTACTGAAACCGGGCGTTACACAATTGTTACCGAATATCTTGTCAACAGATTGCCGACACAAACCGTCACAAGCGTTCACAATGTCAATCTTGTAAATCGCACTCAAGGCTTGCAATCGTTCACCTTTACCGCTCCGTCGAATATCCGAATTACCCAAGTCCGATTCCATGGCTTGAATGTAACAAATTCTTTCCGCCAAGACCCAACTTGCACCGCCGGTTTAACAAGCCTTTTAATCGCACCTTGGCATGCGGACGGTATTTACGAATTGACTTTCCAAATCGCAGGCAACAATATCCGCGAGGGCTTTACAGTTGTACGGCATGTTTTCAAAGGCTCTATACGCCAAGCCCCAAACATTGTGCGTGCCAACCGCGAGTTCGGGCGTTCTCACCGCGGCGATGTTACAATAACATTTAATCCGCAACAAATTCTTGCCGCAGCCGGCGGAGAAGGCGAAGTCACGATTATTCGCAACGGAAATGTGTTCATGCAATACCAAATTACATCGCAAATGGTGGACGAAGAAGGATATGAAATCGACATCGAACAAGACATGACCCGAATTTTATACGAAGCCGGCGAGTATCAAATCGTTGTCACCGCGGCGAATGGATTTCAAATTTTCTCCGGCGTGATTGAAATAACCGAGGGAATGGATTCGTCAATGGTGTTCTTGCTTCTTGGCGGTATTGGTGTCGTCGCAATCGGTATTGTCATATTCATGAGATTGCGTTCAAGAATGCGTGTGAAGTAAATTCGCCATATCAATAAAATCATCAAGGACAAGTTTTTCAAGTTCGGTCGACCCTTCACGCATGCAGGAAATGATTGTTAAAGAGCCTCCGTCGGTGACTTGGCGTGCTTCCATAAAAAATGATTTCAAGTCGGTGATTGCGTTGCTGTTCATTTGCGTGTGGTCGGAATGATACATGCGGAAAAGTTTGTTAAGGCTGTCGATAAAAAGAACCACATCTTTGCCGGTCGACGCGTGTTGCTTGGCAACAAGTAGGGCAGACAATGCAAGAAGCAGTCGCGTCTTTTTGTCAAACTTTACCTGTGCCAAATAGACCTCGTTGATTTTATGGTTTGTTAAAAAGTCTACGCTGTCTTCGCTCTCGTCGACAAGCAATGCGACGGTATACAATGAATTTAAGTGCTTGTTTGATGTGGCAATATATTCGACAAAATCAAGTTTGGTCGGACTTGTCACAATTACACGTTGACCAAGTTTAAACTCCATGCAATTTATTTTTTGTGGTTTGTGCGGACGGATACTTTTTGATTCGTCAAGATTTGTGCGGTTGATGTCTGTGACCTGTTCCACCCAGACATCTTTTGCCCTTGTTTTTATGTAATCTCCGGTTTTCAATTTGTGTTCTGTGATTAACCGAAGTGGAACTTGAAATGTATTCATGGTTTGAGTAATCAAAATACCTGTGCCTTTTTGTACGATGTATAAAAAGCCGTATGCGTCTTGCATTTCGGTTTGCCGGGAATTTTCCGCCCGAACGCTATAGCCCAATATTTCTTCGATGCCGCCGGGTTGTGTTTTGGGCTCGACCAAGATATTTGCAATGGAAACGTCTTTTACACGGGGCGGGCGACCGCGTTTGGTGGCGGCTTGGTTTTCTTCAAAGGTGAAATCGTCTGTTTGCGTTTGGCGGATAATATTTTCGATAAGGTCGATTCGCAACATTGTCGTCGGGCGTGGAATTCCCACACGCCGGGCAAGGTTACGCAGTTCGTAAATGCTTAATTGATTAAGTTTGCTTTGGTCAATGTTTTCCACGTGATATTGTACAATATTATTATTGGCTTTGTAAAGTACAGGTGTACGGAATACTTGGCTTGTCTTGGGTTGCGACGTCAATCCAAACGTCTTGACCCTCGATGATACCGCGGCTTTCAAGGAAATCCTTGACCGACGAATATGCAAGGGTAGGAGAGTTATTATCATGCGATATATGTCCCAAGATAAATTGCGAAACGCCAAGTTGCGAAAGTTCATAAACCGCCAATGCACACGCCGGGTTGCTTAAGTGACCGCGTGAACTTGTGATACGGCGTTTTAAAAAGTGCGGATATTTTCTGTTGTGGCTTAACTTTGTCAAGCAATGATTGCATTCTATCATTACGATTTGACTGTTCGCCATGTTTTGGATAATCTCGCTTGTCACTCGCCCAATGTCGGTCGCAAGGCTTATCTTCATGTCGCCTTTAGAAAAAGAATAGCCGAAACAGAATTGGCTGTCATGCGGTACGGGAAAATAATTCACCATGATGTCGCCAATTTGAAAGGAATCATTAAAAAGTTGTATGCACCCCGATGGCAGGTTCGCAAAAATATCCGCAACCCCTGTGTGCAAGTAAAGCGTCGAGTCAAAACTTTCCAAAAACGCCCCAAGCCCGATAATGTGGTCGGCGTGTTCGTGGGTAACAAGCACGGCGTCGATTTTCGTCATGTCAAGCCCTGCCGCCGCACACCGCCTTTTAAGTTGCGTCGGATTCAACCCAACGTCAATCAATATATGTGTGGTCTCCGATGCGACGTAAATCACATTGCCGCGGCTGCCCGAACTTAACGCTTGTATTTTTAGCACCAAGGATTATATCATAAAAATTAATGATTTGCAATGTTGAAAAATTCCTATTATAATTTAAACATGGAAGTTAAAGGCTCGCAATTTTCGGGCTGGGGGAAGGCGTTACTTTGTTTTGGGGCGACAATGGTTGCCATGATTCTTGTGTCTGCAATTTTTATCCCCGTAGACACCGAGAGTTTTTGGATTCAAAGCGTGGTTCGGTTTGTTCTTGCACTTGCGTTTTTATTGGTGTTTGTGGTCTTCCGAAAAAGTTTACCCAGAAAAGACGTAATTCTTAAAGTCCAACCAAGCAACGCAATAATAACAATACTTACAAGTTTGGTTTGTATCGCCGCTTTTATGCTTTTGCAATTTGCCGCGATTGATTTGTTTGTGGCAATGGGCTATAGTCCAAGTCTTGAAACTTTCACGATTGACTCTTGGGGAATGTATCTGATGTGCGTTTTGGTAATTGCGGTATTTCCGGCGGTTCTCGAGGAACTTATCTTCCGCGGGGTAATATTCAACGAATTAAAAAAGCACGGCACGATTCTTGCAATAGTCGCAAGTTCCGCAATGTTTGCCGCTTTTCATTTGACACTTGTACAATTTGTATATCAATTTATCTTGGGCGTGGTTTTCGCACTTGTGTATTTGCGGACAGGCAATATAATGCATGCAATACTTTTGCATTTCGTCAATAACTTTTTCATTATCACGTATACATTTATAGCAGGCAATGATTACATGTCGTACACATGGAACGCGTTGACCATTGTGACTGCAATATTGTTGGCTATTATCGGCACGTTCGCTATAATAGGACTTGTGAAATCATTAAAAAAGGAGAACCATGCAAGAAACAAGTAACACAAAACAAACCAGACGCGGTGACAGTCTATTCATCGCTACATGTGTGATTTACTTGGCAATTTTATCGTGCTTTGTATTATTGCGAATGGCTGGGGGACTTGGCTTGTTCGGAGTATTTCCGGGTTGGTTGTCCGATGTTATGTTTTCGTTTCTCTCGCAAATTTTATTGATGACACTTTTTCCGATTGTCGGCATGATTATTTACCGTAAAAAGTTTTGCAAACCTCAATCAACGTCAATGTCGTTCTCGGAATTCGTCCGAAGTCAAGATACCCAAAGTACCCAAAACCAAAGCGATACCAAAGCAATCTTTTCATCGTGGTGGTTCAAAAAACCAAGCCCAAATATAATCGCATGGTCGATACTTCTTGGCTTTCTTTGTTTTTTCTTTAATGTATTTGTTTCAAGTTTCTTCAACGGCATACTTGCCGGACTCGGTCACCGCGGAGCATTGGGCGGGGCGGGCGGTCCGTCGGCATTTACCGGGATAAGCGGCTTGTTTGTCGTGCTTGTTTTGACGGCGGTGTTGCCGGGCTTTTGCGAGGAGGTCACCCACCGCGGACTTTTGATGCGGGGGTTTGCCAACCGGCTTGGAATCTTAAGGGCAATTTCATTATCAAGCATTTTGTTCGGGCTTATGCACCTTAATATTGTTCAATTTTTCTTTGCGACAATTCTTGGATATTTAATGGCAATGGCTATGATGTCTGCAAGGAATATCTGGACGCCGATTATAATTCACTTTATGAACAACGCGTTTGCGGTTTATCTTACTTTTGCAAGTGCCAACGGTTGGTTTCTTGGCGACTTCTTTTCGCAAATGGGGAATTTCTTTAATAACACTTTCTTCTTTATTTATATCGCCGCATTCTTCGGGTTGTATTTTGCCATAGTCGCAATAATTCATAAACTTGCACGCGACAATTTTATCCGCGACAACGCAAAACTTGAACAACCGCGACCCTTCCACCCACGCCGCAATATGCAAGCCGTCAAATATTATATCTCCGCCGGCGAAGACAAAAAACGACCGCCGCTTGAACCGCTTGAAAGAACTTTGATTTATGGCATCGTATTTCTTGGAACTGTAATCACGGTTATGACACTTGTTTGGGGATTCTTGTAATGGGGGATTGTTCAATGATTGATGTCGCAATCGACCTCGCCAAAAAAGCCGCCCGGAAAGGCGAAGTTCCAATCGGAGCAATAATCGTACGTGATGGAAAAATAATTGCAAAAGCCCACAACATGCGAGAGAAAAAACAAAACGCCATCTACCACGCCGAAGTCATTGCGATAAACAAAGCATGCAAGAAGTTAAAAAGTTGGCGGCTTGACGACTGTGAAATGTACGTGACACTAGAGCCTTGCCAAATGTGTATGGGAGCAATAACCAACGCCCGATTAAAAGCGGTGTATTACGGAACGCCGTCGACCACGGATTTGAATTGGACGACAAAGACACAAAACCTTGAAAACAAAGAATGTTCAAAAATGTTAAAAGAATTCTTTGCAAAAAAACGCTAATTGATTTACATTATACTATGGCAGGAAACAGGCAAATCGGTTTTGGAGTCTTGGCAACAGGACTTATCATATTTGTTTCGTTCGGGATTTTTATAATCTTATTGTTTACCGTGCCGTCTTTTATGCCATGGGGCATGAACGGCGTTTGGGTTCAAAGCCGCTTTATGACATATGTGGGCGACGAGATGCCCAATATATTCCAGCAACGTAATCTGATTATCGAGAGCAGTCGTGCAGAAATCAATATCCGCGTGAGAAAGCCAGGTTTTGAAGACGAGGCACGGATTCAAGTTTTTGAAAATGCTAATGGAATTTCTTTTAATTCGCTTAATAGAACTCACATTGATTTTATGGAAGTTCTTGACGCGTATGGTTTCCCGGCGACGAAGATACTTGTCCGCGAGCCCCAAGGTCTAATGGCACGAACCGCACGGATATATATTAACTTGCGGTGTGACAGCAGTTTGCCAATCGGTCAAAGGCGGTCATACAATTTCACGCTTAACACAGGTTCAAGCCCGGTTCGGTTCAGTTCCGACACCAACCCGACGGGCGAATTTATGAATATTGAAAATCTTACGCTACGTGGCACGGGGCAAGTGACTTTGCCGGCTCCGACCACGCAATTTGCCGTTAATGTTGAAAACCTACGGATTGACTCGCCTAATTCACGGGTGAATTTTCGCGGTACTGTTTCTGGGCACACGGTGATACGCGGAGGTTCTCAAAACATTACACTTGGAAATATTAACACTTTGGACGTACAAGGCACTTCGCACAATGTTATACTTGACAACGCAGGTGGACATATAAACTTTAATGCTCCGCGAGGTTCAATAAGATTAAACCAAATTGGCTCGGGCGATTTGAATGTCGACTCCGAGAATGTCACCGTTGATGCCGGTTGGGTACATCGGCTTAATGTCGAAACAAACACAGGCAGGGTAACCGTGCGTAGGGTGGAAACGACTTCTGATGTCACTATGCAAAGTGGCAATCTTTCGCTTGGGATAATGGGTATGCAGCAAGGAGTCCAAGGCGGCGTAATCGGAAATGTAAATGTCAACAAAGACTTTGGCGGGGCGTCGATTATATTTCACCCCACATATGCGATTGGAAATCTTGTTGTCCGGGCACACGACGGGGAAATTAATGCCCAGCGGACGCGGGGCTTGGTTGATATTCAAATATCGTCTATGGGTAATGCCAATGTTACTGTGGGATTTTCGACAATTGTAAACCATAGTCGAATCATGATTTGGGGGGCACGCGAGCCCAACACCCAAGGGCGAAT
>Ga0209755_10002188_pt1 | contig 27391 bp, 22 predicted proteins | sample TergutCo191P1_FD_187301 | JGI IMG/M metagenome (GOLD analysis project Ga0209755, IMG submission 187301) | Cornitermes sp. P1 segment gut microbial communities from Petit-Saut dam, French Guiana - Co191P1 (SPAdes) (version 2) | ecosystem: Host-associated > Arthropoda: Insects > Digestive system...
TTTGTTGACTATACTTTGTTTTGGTGGGTCATGTCATTGTTCCTTTTTTAAATTATATTTTGGAGCAGTGTATATAAAAACACCACTCGTTTTCATAAGCAGCGGAATTTTTGACACACTAATGAGTTTTCTGTTATATTATATAATTGTTGGCTGTACTGTTTGGTTTATCAATAGTAACACGATGAAAGTTATATTTTTAATAAGAAGTTATGGAGGATTTCTGGAATGGAACTTGAAAAAATTCAAGATATTTTATCTGAAAATCTTGGAGAAGGGTATCGAATTGTTCGTGACAATGGTGAATTATCTCCGGTAATAGAGTGGGTTGACTGGGTTCAACAATCAGACAATGAAGAAGATATTTGTGTCGAAGTTAATTTTGACGATGAAACTATGGAAATTTTTGAGAAAGGGCTTAAATTACGACAAATTTGGCACGAGGACGCAATAGGCGGCATTATTCAAGATAATTATGATATTTCTGAAACTCAGATAAGTAAAGCTGGTATCTTTGGACAAATTCTGAACACGTATCACAACAAACAAATATCTCCGATTGCCATTCGATTGAGCAAGAGATTTAAGTTGTCAGTATCAAAAGACTTGTGGGATTTAATTGCTCTTGCTTATGCACTTTACGTTGTCAACGATACAGATACTGCCTTTCAAGTATTGAGCTTGCTTGATGATGCCGAATTTAATAATAACCATGACTTATGGACACCTATTGAATATGGCGTAGTTTTACAATCTGCTATTTATATTGCAAAAAATGAAGGTGCATTAGCCCAAAATTGTATTGAGAAAATCACTTTAGTTCGTAGTCGAAATGCATTAAGCACAAAGGTGCTTACAAGAGTTCTTAATGGATCACTATTAAAGCATGAAGATATTGAAAAATCAAAGGATAAAAAAAGTGAGTATACCAACAGAATGGCTCATCTGTATCAGTTAATGTTTATTCATGAACTTGGTGGCGGAACAGAGTTTTCAGTTGATAGAGCGAATAAAGAAATTCAAGAGAACATTGAAAAGCTAAGAGATTTATTGGAATTTTTCAATGAATGATAATGATTGCTGAACAAAATAAGCAAACTGCCGTGAATGGCTAAAAAATCTGCGGCTTCGTGTATATCAAGATTGGTGATATCATGAAGCAATCGAAAAGCGAATACTTTGTGATGGGTACTCGCTTTTCTTGTTTTCACATTCAAGCAGGCTTCTCATTTTCTTCAGTAATGATTACCATCATCAGATTACCTTGGAATGTTTTGGATTGGTAATATTTAAATTGTATTTCTCCACCAACTTAATAAATTTTTGCTCGTTCGCTTGTGTTCTTATGGTCGGATAAATGCTTTTGTGCTTCTTCAAGTTCGGTTTTCAGTGAGCAATATTCTTTGGAAATAATACAACTACAAGCAGAATACGCCTTGAGCAATCATAAATCTGCACAAAAAAACTGCCCAGAGATCATACTTTCCGAGCAGTTTTAAATGATCTGTTTTATTTGTTTTTTGGTAATGTAATCAAGTCTCTGATTTTTACCGGCAGTCCACTGGCAATTGATTTGTTTGCAGCAATACCGGTTAAGATGCTGGCACAACCATCAACAACACCTGCGGCACGGTGGAATTTGTCTTCAGCAGGTACACCGAAAATATCATTAAGCATCACGATGTCTCCGCCGCCATGGCCGCCTTTGCCTTGAACCACTTCAACTTCATATGGTTTACCGAACATTGGATGCACCGTGATTTTTTTCACTTTATACGCACCCTCAGTACCCGGGTCGCCGCCGGCGTTGATGTATGTTTGTTCAATGACATTGTATTCAATACGTCCCTTTGAACCATTGAATACGACATTGTAACCTTCCCATGGCATGTATGAATTTAATGAATATGTCAAAATCGCATTGTTGTCATATTTCACCAACACACCCATGGTGTCTTCGATGCTGATGTCATCACCAAAGACCGAACGGTCACGGATATACCCGGAATCTTTTTCAGCGTCAAGGTACATGCCTTTGAGTGTTTTGTTGCTTTGCATATCAATGGCAAACGGATCGTTTTTCGCAGCGTCCGAACCATGTGCGCGGTAATAGAAATCTTTCACCCCACGTTTTTCTGCGTTGTGTCTGCCGTAGAAATTAAGTTCGCCGTACGCAAACACTTCACGCGGCAAGGTATCCAGCCAAAAATTCACAAGATCAAAATGATGGGTTGATTTATGCACCAGCAAACCACCGGAGTTGTGTTTATTTCTGTGCCAACGACGATAATAATCTGCACCATGTTTAATATTTAAAAGCCACTCAAAGTGTACGGAGAACACATCGCCAATCACATCGTCCATAATCAGTTCACGGATTTTTGTATTGGTGGGTGCATAGCGATAATTGAATGTTACGCGCAAATCGCGGCCGGTACGTTCGATGGCATCAAGGATCATGGATGCTTTCATTTCATCGGTGGTCATGGGTTTTTCGGTAATGGCATCGCAGCCTTTATCCATGGCACGGATAATAAATTCATGGTGTGTGCGGTCCACGGTTGTGATGATGATGGTCGATGGTTTGGTTTCATCAATCATTTTTTCAAATTCTGTGTAATGATAGGTCGGCAGTGCCGGATGAGAAAACTCTTCAACCAAGACATTGTTGGCATAATCCATGCGTGTTTGTGATAAATCGCAAAACGCAACCAACTCACTGGTGTCTTTAAAATCTCGGATGATGGCCTCATAGAACATTCTGGCACGTCCACCGGTGCCGATTAACGCATAACGTTTTTTCATTGGTGTCTCCTTTATAATGAGAATGGTAAAACAAGTGACGTATCAAAACAATGTTTGTTCTGATGGCGTACTGTTTTTGCGGATTAAAGCGTTCTCCGAAAAACTTTTGTTTTATAAATTAATCCATGCCGCCAATGGCGGCGGAACAAATCGGTTGTCGGAGCGCAGGTTGCGTGCTCCTTGTCTGAAAATTTGCTTCGCAAATGTTTCACACTTGTTTTTACTATTCATTAGTTGATTTGTTTTATGAATGTGATAGAATGAGTTCATGGAAAACGGTTTCCTAAACCCATTATAGTACAACATGTCAGATGTTACAATACTATGTTAATTTTATGTTAATTTTATGTTTTTTTAATTGCTAAAGTACGCTGAATATGATTAAATATCAAGCGTACACGAAATTATATCACAATCTTTTGAGGTGTTATGTGCAGAATATTTTAACAGATGGATTCAAAAAAGTATTTGACCATCCACAACCGCCGAGGCTTTTTTTTGCACCCGGACGTGTTAATTTAATTGGGGAACATATTGATTACAACGGCGGGCTGGTAATGCCCTGTGCGTTGTCTATTGGAACCTATTGTGCAATTTTAAAGCGCGATGATGGAATGATGAATTTTGTTTCTGAAGGATATGAACCAAAAGTATCTGTTTCGGCAACGGATTTGGCATTTAATGAAGCGCATCAATGGGCAAATTATCCCAAAGCGATTGTAACGCTTCTCCGTGATATGGGGTACGATGTGGGTGGATTTGATATGTATATCACAGATAATCTTCCTTCCGGCGCGGGATTGTCCTCTTCGGCAAGCATACTTACACTTACCACACTGGCAATGTGTTCACTGTTTGACATTAACCTTTCAACACTGGATAAAGTAAAACTGGCACAACGTGCAGAAAATGAATATATTGGTGTCAACTGCGGCATCATGGATCCCTTTGCTTCTGCGTTTGGCAGAAAAGCCCATGCCATGCTGCTTGATTGTGCGACATTAAAATTTTCTTACGTCCCTGTTGAACTGTATGATTATACACTCATTATCGCAAACACCAACAAACGCCGCGGACTTGCCACTTCAAAATATAATGAGCGCAGAGCAGAATGTGAGGCGGCATTAAAGGACTTACAAACAGAATGTGACATTGAATCACTCTGTGATTTAAAACCGGCACAATTTGAACGATACAAACACCTCATCACCGATGATGTGAACCGCAAACGTGCGACCCATGCTGTTTATGAAAATCAACGTACAAAATTGGCGGAAAAAGCAATGGAAACGGGAAACTATGTTGAGTTATATCACGTAATTTCTGACTCGCATACATCGCTTAGAGACTTATATGAGGTAAGTTGCCCCGAGCTGGACGCGCTGGTGGCAGCGGCGCTTGAACTGTCCGGTCCGGATTATCTCGTGGCGGGTTCACGAATGACCGGTGCAGGATTTGGCGGATGTACCATTTCTTTTGTCCGCAACGACTTTGTTGATGAATTTATCCAAAAAGTTGGCGAAAAATACACAAAAGAAACAGACCTTGTTGCTGATTTTTATGTCGCACAAATTAGCGATGGCGCAATGGAAATTTTTAATTAACTATATACTTTGATTGCATGTGCAATCACAGAAAGGGATTTACACAATATGAAAAAAATTGTAACCTTCGGAGAAATTATGCTGCGTCTTGCCCCTATGGGATATGACCGATTTGTTCAGGCAGATACGCTGGGTGCAACGTATGGCGGCGGTGAAGCCAATGTGGCGGTATCGCTTTCAAACTACGGTTTTGACGCAGCCTTCGTGACGAAATTACCAAAACATGAAATCGGTCAAGCCGCTGTTAATTCACTGAGAAAATTTGGTGTAGACACCGAAAAAATCGTGCGCGGCGGTGATCGTGTCGGCATTTATTTCCTTGAAAAGGGTTCAAACCAGCGTGCATCAAAAGTTATTTATGATCGTGCGGCATCCTCCATCGCAACCGCAACCAACGCAGATTTTGATTGGAACAACATCTTTGATGGTGTGGATTGGTTCCATTTTACAGGAATAACTCCTGCCCTCGGCGCAAATGTGGCAGACATTTGCCTTGATGCTCTTAAAGCGGCAAAGGAAAAAGGCATCACCACCAGTTGTGACCTAAACTACCGCAAAAACTTGTGGACAAAACCACAAGCCGGTGAAACCATGGCAAAACTGATGCCTTATGTCGATGTTTGCATCGCAAATGAAGAAGACGCACATGATGTGTTTGGCATTACGTCTGAAGGTACCGATGTGACCAGCGGCCATCTCAATCACGATGGTTATGTGGATGTGGCAAAACAACTTGTTGATCGTTTTGGATTTAAATATGTCGCAATCACACTTCGTGAATCCATCAGTGCAAACCACAACAACTGGGCAGCAATGTTGTATGACGGAAAAGATGCGTATTTCAGCAAAAAATACTCCATTAACAACATCGTGGACCGCGTGGGCGGCGGCGACAGTTTCGGCGGCGGACTCATTTATGGTTTCCTCGCGGAAAAATCAAATCAAGATGCATTAGAGTTTGCGGTTGCGGCATCATGCTTAAAACATACCATTGAAGGCGATTTCAATCATGTGTCCGTTGCAGAAGTACAAACCCTCGCTGGCGGTGACGGTTCCGGACGTGTACAACGATAATTATATTTTAAATATTTATGGACGAAGCAATTCGTCCATTCTTGTATCAAAAGCAAAGCAGGGAGGACATGTATGAACAAAGAAAAAATAATGCATGCCATGCAGCACGCACAATCATTGGGCGCAGATTTTGCAGACATCCGTTATAAAGACATCAATATGGAAAGTCTTCGCATGGAAAATGGCATGCTTGTCAATTGCGGCACCGAACGCAGTCAAGGTTATGGCATTCGCGTATACATCAGCGGTGCGATGGGTTTTGCCGCGTCAAATGACCCTGAAGATTTAATTAAAACCACGGAAACCGCGGTGCAAACTGCAAAAACATCATTAAATCATTTAAAAGACAAAACAAAATTGGATTTTAAAAAACCCGCAGAAGCAACCTATAAAACACCGGTGGTAAAAAATCCGTTTGAAGTATCCATGACAGAAAAACTAAAACTGATGCATGATGTCGATTCAAATCTGCAACAAGCGGACGGTGTTTCACGCAGTTATGTCAACCTGGCATTCCGTACAGACCATGTTATTTTTGCGGACACCACAGGTTCATTGATTGTTCAAGATTTTTGTCAATCCACTGCTGCCATTGGTGCCATTGCATTCTCCGCAGACGATGTGCAAAGACGCTCTTATATCAATGTCGTCCGTGCCGGGTTTGAAGGTATTGAAGATATGAAACTAACTGAGCGTGCAAAAATTATCGGCGAAGAATCGGTTGCTTTGCTGCATGCAGAAGAATGCCCCGTCGGTGACTTTGACATCATCCTTACCCCCAGACAGATGTTTTTGCAAATCCACGAATCCGTAGGTCATCCAACCGAACTTGACCGCATCCTCGGCAGTGAAGCTGCTTTCGCAGGACGCTCCTTTGTTCAAACGGATAACATTACGGGAGAACATATTCAATATGGCAGCGAACATGTAAACATTGTTGCCGATGCATTTTGTCCGCTGGGGCTTGGCACATTTTTATACGATGATGAAGGCGTTCCGGCACAGCGCATCCCACTGATTGAAAATGGCAAATTGGTTGGGCTTCAAACCTCACGTGACAATGCGCTGAAAATAAACCAAAATTCATCCGGTGCGGGACTTTCAGACGGCTGGCGCAACCTACCCATCGTCCGCATGACCAATATTAATTTGTTGCCGGGTGCCTTAACAATGGATGAACTCATTTCAGGCATTCGGTATGGATTTATATTTGATGAAAACAAAAGCTGGTCTATTGATGATTTGCGCATCAATTTTCAATTTAGTTGTGAAATGGCAAGAGAAATTAAAGACGGAAAATTGACCGGGCGTATTTTTAAGAATCCGATTTATGCGGGAAAAACCATTGATTTTTGGTCCAGCTGTACCGGTGTCGGAAATCAAGATACATGGGAGTTGGTGGGTGTTCCAAACTGCGGCAAGGGGCAACCCATGCAAATGATGAGGGTATCACATGGTTCATCCCCGGCACGTTTTCATAAAGTAAAGGTAGGTGTTTGATTGTGTTAAACAAAGCAGATGCACGCGGTCTCATTAGCAAAGCAACGTCAAACCTTGGCTTGTATGCGGTGGCACAACTGACTGCCAGTGACGTGGGTACCACACGTTTTGCCAATTCACAAATCAGTCAAAATGTTGTGATCTCCGACATTTCATTAACTTTAACAGTATATGATGGCAGTCGTGAAGCCACATGCACCACCAATGTACTCACCGAGAAAGGCATTAAAAAACTTCAAGACAATGCCAAAGAACTTTTAAAACATGTTCCGGAGGGCGATGCGGCCATCTTTACCTTCTCCACCGATGAAATTGGTGAATCTATTGCCTCAGGTGCGCTTGCGAAGGCATTTGACACAGAACAGCGTGTTGCGATGATTAAATCAGGTGATGCGATGATTGAAGAAGGATTTTATTCTGCCGGCGCACTGGAATTAACCACCGCCTCCATTGCCGTAGGCAATACCAACGGCGGCTTCCGTTACTCGTCATATGAGTTTGTCACCTTTAATACTGTCGTAACCCATGCACAAACAGGTGCGGCAGGCTCCGGTGCGGTATGCAGTTATACAACCATTCCTGATATTTTATCCGCATTTAAAAAAGCGCAAGAAACAGCCATTCACGCATTGTCTCCGGTGTCGGCACCACTGGGTGCGCACACTGTAATCCTCTCACCCACAGCATTTGGAAACCTCATTAATTTTGTCGCCACACAACACAATGCAAAAGCCGTAGGTGATGGCATTAGTTATGCCACAGGAAAACTGGATACCACCCTTTTTGATAAAAAACTAACCATCCGTGATGAACCGGGACATGCCCAGCTTCGGCCTATTTTATTTGATCTTGAAGGAAACCCACGATTATCGCTTGATCTTGTTCGTGAAGGTGTGGTAAAAAATTATCTATATGATAATAAAACTGCGGCGAAATCCGGCACACTTTCTACCGGTCATGCAGCAGGACGCTTTCCGGGCGGTATGGCACTGAATCTTGTGGTGGACGCAGGGGATGTTTCGCAAGAAGCAATGATTTCAAGTACCGCCAAAGGTATTTATATCAATGAATTTCATTATACAAACTTTGTCAATGCACGGATGCTTCAAATCACAGGATTAACCCGAAATGGCGCGTTCTTGATTGAAGATGGAAAGATTACAAAACCCATCGGAACCGTGCGTTTCACGGAAAGCATGCTCAGCGCATTTCAAAACATCACGGCACTCTCCGCCGAACGCGAATTGGTCACCGGTTATGCACCCATGCTTGTGCCCGCTGCAAAGATTGAAAAATTCCACTTTACAAGCAAGGCATAAACCACTTTTATTTATTAAAAACAAAAGGATTATACACGCACCCAGTTTTAGGTGCGCAATATAATCCTTTTTATATGTCGGTTATATCACTATGCTTCCTTCGTGACTTTCAGCATGTGTGATAAAAACTTTTTGCGTCCGACTGTGGCAAAGTTGATGGTTACGGTTTCATCCGGACCGGAATTGTCAATGGCGAGCACGGTACCGACACCATATAATTTCATTTTTACTTTATCCCCTACCTTAAAATCTGTATAGGCCGGTTCCTCTTCAGTTTTTTGTGCGGCAATCAAATCATTAATATTTTTACCCATTGGCTGGCGGTTAAATAATCTGGAGGTATCGGTAGGTTTCGCTTTAACAGATACCGGACTTTCAGCAATGCGCCCTGTTGCCTTTAAATTTGACAACATGCTGTCAATACGTGATTGACGGTCAGCCACGGGTTCACCAAGTCGGTCAACCGGTGTTATGTGGGTTTGCGGAATGTCCGATAAAAACCGGCTGGGTTTGTTGCGCTGCATCTCATTAAACCGAAGGCGCTGATTTGCGTGCGTGATGTACAAACGCTGCTTGGCACGTGTAATACCGACATAACACAAACGGCGTTCTTCCTCAAGCTCATTACCGGTGCCTTCTTGCAGCGCGCGGATCGATGGAAACAGATTTTCTTCAAACCCAACGAGAAACACTGCCGGAAACTCTAATCCTTTCGCGCTGTGCAGCGTCATGAGTGACACGGTATTGCTGTTTTCCTGATAATTGTCCACATCCGCAACCAGTGCGACTTCTTCCAAGAAACGTCCAAGTGATGTATCTTCCGACTCTTTTTCAAATTGCCGTGCCGTCGCCAAAAGTTCCATTACATTGTTGATGCGTTCTTCAGATTCGGGTGTGTCATCTTGCAAAGTGTCCATAAAACGAGTTTGTCTTAAAATATATTGCAACAAGTCCACCACCGGCTTTTCGGCGGCTACTTGCATACATTCATTTAAAAAATCAGAAAATGCTTTCACGTCCACAGCCTTTTTCTTTAAGTCAGGAACATCATCCGCATGTGCAAGCGCATGATACAACGTAATGCCACATGATGCGGCAAATTGCCGAATTTTATGAATGGAAGTTGTACCGATACCGCGTTTGGGCACGTTAATAATGCGCAAGAGCGCGATGTCGTCTGCCGGATTGTTTAACACCTTCAAATAGGCGAGTAAATCCTTGATTTCAGTGTGGTCATAGAAACGCACGCCGCCATACATACGGTACGGAATACCCGCCACCACCAATGCATCTTCAATGCTGCGGGATTGTGCATTGGTTCGGTACAGCACCGCAAAATCATTATTTTTGGCACCCTTACTGCGTTCATGCTGAATCACACGTGCCACAAACGCACCCTCATCACGATCATCCACAGCAGAATATAAACGCATGGGACCACCCTTGTCATTCTCTGTCCACAGTGACTTTGCGGCACGGTGTTGATTCTGTGCAATAACCGCATTGGCCGCATCAAGTATATTTTGTGTGCTGCGATAATTCTGTTCAAGTTTTATAACCGTAGCACCCGAAAAATCATGTTCAAAACGCAAGATATTTTCAATATTTGCACCGCGCCAACCATAAATACTTTGATCATCATCACCCACAACACACAAATTATTGGCATAACCGGAAAGTAAATGCACCAATTCATATTGTGCATGGTTTGTATCTTGATATTCATCCACCATGACATACCGAAAACGATATTGATAACGTGTGCGAATGTCTTCATGCTCCTTTAATAAACGCACGGTTTGCATGATGATGTCATCAAAATCAAGCGCATTGCTTGCCACAAGCTTCTTTTGATACAGCGTATAAATTTCAGCAATGTTTGCTTCTCGGAAATACCCCGCCGTTGTTTGTTCATAGGCTTCGGGTGTCACCAGTTCATTTTTTTGATTGGAAATAATGTGTTGTATGTTGCGCGGTGCATAATTCGTTTCACTCAGATTTAATTCTGTGATGCATTCTTTTATCAACCGCAACGCATCCGCTGCATCATAAATAGAGAAACCTTTTTGATACCCGATGGCTTCGATGTCACGGCGCAGAATGCGTGTGCATGCGGCGTGGAATGTACTCACCCACACATGTTCACCCATTGGGTTGATGTGTGAAATCCGCTCACGCATTTCTTTTGCAGCTTTATTGGTAAACGTAATGGCGATGATGTGATATGGATCAATGCCTTGATCAATAAGGTGTGCAACACGGTATGTGAGTACACGCGTTTTTCCTGAACCGGCACCGGCAAAGATGAGCAGTGGCCCTTCGGTATGCAAAACGGCTGTTTTTTGGGCAGGATTCAGTGTATCCAGATAACTCATACGGACACACCGCTTTGATAGGATTGTTTACGCTTAATGGCATCAAAAAAATAATTTTCATTGGTGTTAAGAATCTGGTTTTCAGAAAAACCCACTTTATGAATCAGTTCCTTGCAACGTTCAAATCTGCCTACCAGTGTATGGTAATGTGCATCAGAGGATGCCAAAATGGGTACATTTAATTGTTTGCACAGACGCAACATAATCAGATGCTCTTCATCACCTTGATACCGGAAGGAACCGGGTGTGAGTGAAGATTCATTAAGCTCTAATATTGTATGCGTACGCGCCGCTGCATGCACAATGGCTTCAATGTCAACATCGAACCATACATTCACGGGATGACCAATGATGTGTACATTTGGGTTTTCCATAACATTTACCAGTGCCGCCGTATGATCATCACGATGGGTCGGTATCAACACCCCGCGGTGAATGGATGCAATGACGTAATCAAGCCGTTTAAGAATATTTTCATCCAGGTCAATGCTGCCGTTTATGTCTTTGATGTTCACTTCTGCGCCTTTTAACACACGAACACCATGAATATAATCCGGCAGAATATGAATGTTTCCAAAAAAATATTCATGTGCACCGCCACCCATCGCCGGCCCATGTTCGGACACACCAATGTGTGAAAGTCCGATCTGGCTGCCGTAATACGCATTTTCTGTTATGGTACTGTACGCATGACCGCTGGTGATGGAATGCACATGAACATCAAGTAAAAATTCCACGTATATCGCTCCTATTTATGATAAAATTATGAATGTATTTGTTTACAACATTCATATATTATACAACTTCATGTAAGGTAAGGCAAAACATGTTCCGGTTTGTAAATTTGCTTGGCTGCATAGCGGTTTACTGCGACAAGACCAATTTATAATGCCGATAAAGGAGGCATGGAATAAACGATGAAAACAAAAGCAACGATTCATAAAATTCTAACGTTATTGGATGAACATTATCCCGATGATGGGGTTTGTTTTTTGCATCATGACAATGCATGGCAACTTTTATTTGCAACGATTTTATCTGCACAGTGCACGGACGAACGCGTAAACATTGTCACGAAAGATTTATTTAAACACTTTCCGACACTGGAGTCTTATGCGCAGGCGGATATATTGGACATTGAAGCCGTGGTGAAATCCACGGGATTTTATCACGCAAAAGCGAAACATCTGCAAGAAAGTGCGCGCAAGCTGCTTACGGATTTTCATGGAGCGGTGCCCAGATCTGTGGAAGATTTGACCTCACTTTCGGGTGTGGGGCGAAAAACTGCCAATGTTGTGCGCTCACATATTTTCAACGTACCCAGTGTCACCGTAGACACACATGTGGGGCGGATTTCGCACCGATTGGGCATAACATCAACGACAGAACCGGTAAAAGCGGAACAAGAGCTGATGAAAGCACTGCCCAAGAAGCACTGGATACGGTATAATCAGCAAATTATTACGCATGGGCGGTTGGTGTGTACATCAAGAAAAGCGAAATGTTCAGCGTGCTTTTTAACGAAGTGTTGTGATTATTATAAAGCCCAGCCCACTTAGGGTGTATCGAGTCTTACTCCGAGCATGCCCAAAGAGCGTGCATGAAGCCATTCGCCGCGAAGTTCCATGCTCTCGGACAGGGTAAATAAATTATTTAGAAAAAACTAAAAACAATTGTTACTGAAAGGTGTTTAAGATGAAAATTGGCATAATATGTGCAGGGGATCGTGAATTAGCACCGTTTTTACCGCATATCCCAAATTGCAAAACGTCAGAAAAAGCAATGCTCACATTTTATGAAGGTATGATAGACGGCGTTCATATCGTGACGTTATTTTGCGGAGTTTGCAAAACGAATGCTTCCATCGCAACACAAATATTGATTGACAGCCATCATGTTGACATTATTATTAATGCAGGAACAGCCGGTGGGATGGATTCTCGGTTGGATTTTTTTGATACTGTTATCGCAACAGAAATTGCGCATCATGACGTTCACGAAGATATTTTAACAACATTTCATCCATGGATGTCATCAATATTTTTTAGGTCAGATTATTCATTAATCGAATTATCTCAAAAAGCAATTAAGAATTTACCGTTGGAGCATAAAGTATATTACGGACGGATGGTCACCGGTGAATGTTTTATTTCGGATGACGGACGTGATGAGATTAATGTTAAATTTAAGCCATTATCTGTTGATATGGAAACCGCCAGCATTGCGCAAGCTTGTTATGTTAACAATATTCCGTTTATTGCAATCAGAACATTAACCGACACGGCGACACACAGCGGTGCGGAGCATTTTGATAAAAATGTGACAATCGCATCAGAGATTTCAAAGAAAATCGTTATTGAACTTTTGAAAGAAATAAAAACATATGGAACCACAAATTGTTATAATGCTTTAATATAAAACAGACAGGAGCATCTTATGCTGCATGATTTTTTAACAGAGATATGCAAAGAACAACGCATTTTGATTGAATTTTTATCACAAGGATATATTATTCGTTTGTCAAAAAATGATCAGGTACGCCACATCATCGGGCCGTACTGGGAAATTAACAATACCGCAAGCGACCGCATTGCATGTGACAAGTACGGATGCTATCAGGTGCTTGAAAGCCGCGGGATTCCGGCGATTCAACATGAAATCCTGCAAAACCCGCTTCGCAGACCCAATTGGTCAGGTCCGTATGGATCGTGGTCGCAAGCACTGGATCTATTCACAAGTTTTAACAGCCGGGTTGTGGTGAAACCAAATACCGGATCATACGGCAAGGATATTTATTTTGCCAACACCATTTGCGAATTAGAAACCGGAATGCAAGCAATTTTTGCATACCATGCCAGTGCCGCCATCAGTCCCTATCATGAGATTAAAAACGAATATCGTGTGTTTTATTTAAATGGCGAATGCCGCTTTGCATACGGGAAAGAAAAAAATGAATTGGGCACACACAATCTTGCGGCCGGTGCATCAGCCTTCATGCTGGATGAACAAAAAGATGCCGCACTCATTACACAGATTACATCACTGGCAACAAATGCGGCAAATTGCATTGGCATTAATTTTGCATCGGTGGATGTTGCGGATACCGAGCAAGGATTTAAAATTATGGAAATTAATGCCGGTGTGCAAGCCGGGATTTTACTTGAGCAACATCCGGACTTGCATCATATGTTTAAAAATATTCTTACCGATGCGGTGCTGGGGATGTTCCGCTTATAGCATTAATTACGTCCGCGTGTATGAATCCAATCCTCTTCAATGGCACCTTTTAAAAAGGTTTCCGCTTTTCCGCCAATGGACACGCGGTCTTTTAATGCATTTAAATGCAGTTCCCCGCCGCGTCTTGACAATTGTGCCGCAACAAATGTATCTTTTTTAAGCCTATTTTGCCAATACGGCACCATATATGTGTGTGCCGAACCGGTCACCGGGTCTTCATTGATGCCAATTTTAGGCCCAAAATAGCGAGAGACAAAATCATACTTTCCATACCCGGGTGCGGTCACGATGATGCCGGAATGATTCATTTTTTTTGCCTTATCATAATCGCACACGAGATTTTTCACATCCTCGGCATGTTCAAAGACAAATAAATATTCATCATCACCTTCCCAATATTCTTTAGGCGTGATGTTAAATACATCGAAGCTGAGTTTATGCGTAATTTGTTTGATTTTTTGTTTTGGAAATTCCATGACCAACAAACCATGCTTTTCTTGTACCGGCAATGTATATTTTGATGATTGAAACACCATCTTGCCCTGATGTTTCTCTTTGAGCACATGCGCTGCGGCAAGCGTAGCATGACCGCACAATGCCACTTCACAAGTAGGTGTAAACCAGCGAATAAATAAACCCACTTCTGTTTCAAGTACAAAAGCGGTTTCGGACAAACCTAAGTTGTATGCAATACGCTGCATCATTTTTTCGCGGGCCCACATATCATAAACAAGGCATACCCCCGCCGGATTGCCCAAGTGTTCCGGTGAAACAAATGAATGCACTTGATAATATTTCATCTTAAAACCACCTTATTAAAAAATAATGTTGGCCTTTCGACCAACATCTGTATGCACCGGAGATTAATTATGTTCTATTCTTCGCCTTCAGCAAGGCAGACAATTGCTTGCGCCCATCTGAAAAACCTTTGTTTTGCCAATTCACCGACATTGTCAACACCAAATGCTTCTTTTAACAATCTTGCATCTTCCGGTGTTAAACCCTGTAACGCATAAACCGGCGCATGTACCAATTCTTTTAATGTTTTGTTTTCAAACTCTTTATCAACCATTTTATTAATGTTCATTATGTAACCTCCCTATTAACGTAGCAAAAAACACGAACTGTTTTTTGCGGAGTGGTTTTTCACAACCGAATTTGATTGTAAAAAAATTTCCTGCATCCAACTTTTATTGTCTGTCTCCGGTGACATACACATAAAAAGCAACGAAATAAGTGCTTATACAAATAGTACAACAATTGGAAAAAATATACAATAAAAATTTATTTTTTTGATCTTAGAAAAAGGATTTTTAATGTTCGTGTCGTATTTAATAATTATCAGAAAAATTATTTTTTAACGAACTGAAGGGGGATGCCGTTGTATTATCCGCGTGAAGTGATTTATGAAGTGAACGCGCTTAATGATATTGTGGATATTGTGTCCGGTTATGTGACGCTCAAACAACAATCCAGCAATTATTTTGGATTATGCCCCTTTCATAATGAAAAATCCCCGTCATTTTCCGTAAACAGGGACAAGCAGATTTTTTATTGCTTTGGCTGTGGTGCCGGCGGCAATGCCATCAGTTTTATCATGCGCATTGAAAACATGGACTTCCCCGATGCGCTGAAAATACTGGCAGAGCGTGTCAATTATATTTTACCGGAAGCCGGAAACAATGAAAACGCAAAACTTCAAGCGGCACAACGAGAAAAAGCATCCGGACTCAATACCCTTGCGGCACGTTTTTATCATCAATATTTATATTCCGGCACTGAAGAAGCAGCATATGCGCGCAATTATCTGCGTGAACGCAATGTCGATGAAGGATTGATTCGTAAATTTGGTCTCGGTTTATCGCCACCGGACTCTGATTCATTGGTGCGGCATTTGCGTGACCATCCGCCACAGGATTTAACCGAAGCGGGGCTTGCCACCGCCGGACGCGCCAACCCTCATAAATTTTATGACCGTTTTAGAAACAGGCTCATGTTTCCCATTATCGACCGCAGAGGGCGCATTGTCGGTTTTGGCGGCCGTATTTTAAAAGAAAGTGATACAAAAACGGATTATCATGAACCCAAATATTTAAACACACCCGAAACCGTATTGTTTAAAAAATCAGAACAGCTTTACGGATTAAATATTGCACGTAAAATCAAAACAGATGAATACATCATTGCAGAAGGATATATGGATGTCCTGGCCATGCACCAATACGGTTTTAAAAATACTGTGGGTGTTTTGGGAACGGCCATCAATGAAGCACACATGCGTGCACTGCGTTCAGCCGGATGCGTCAACGCAACCCTACTCCTGGATTCTGACGAGGCAGGGACAAAGGCAGCATTAAGGGCCATTCCGGTGTTGGTTTCCGGCGGCATCAAAGTTAAAGTACTGCAAGTACCAAATGCAAAGGATCCTGATGAATATTTACAAAAATTTGGTGCACGCGCACTAATGTCCTTGCTTGCAGAAGCAAAAAACCACATCGCTTTTCAAATTGATTTATTGCGCCGCCAACATGACTTAACTGAAGCTGAAGGACGCATTGCCTTTACCAAAGCCACTGCGGAACTCTTATCATCACTGCCCAGTGCAATTGAATCTGATGTGTATGCACAAGAAATTGCCAATTCGGCGAATATTTCCTTGCCCGCCATACAACAAGAAATTCAAGTAAAGCGGAATAATAAACCCAGACAAACACAGCATCTTGAATATCCATTAAGACCGCGATTTAACCGCACAAAAGACAAAACATCCCAAGCACTGATGAGCGCACGAAAAGCATTACTTCATCTATTGTTGGATTACCCCATTGCCGCCAAAGCATTAAAAGAAGCCAACTGTATCTCTGATGAAGAAATAGGCGGCGGCATCTTTGCCCATCTTTTACAACTGGCCTATGAAAATGCGGATGACAACATGCAGCTTAATCCTGCTGACATTATGTCACTGTATGAAGATCAACTGGATCAACAAATGATTGCTGAAATTTTCATCAAATCATTTGATTATAAATCACCCATGGAAATACAAATTGCACTCAATGACATGGTGAAAAAAATTTCACTTGATTTTCTCAGTGAACGCATGGCAGCAGAACGCCATGATTTATCACTATTGCAAACATTAGGCAATCAGCGCAAGGCCATTGAACAGATTCACATACCCGTAGCATAGAAAGCATGAGGAGTACACATGAAACCATTTGAAGATACCCATTTAATGAACCGATTGAACGACCTTGTCGCATTGGCAAAAAAACAAAAAAACACATTGGATCATAAAGAAATCATGGATTTCTTGGGCGATGTGGATTTGGACCCGGATCAAGTCGAAAAAGCATATGAATGGCTGGAAACACAAGGCGTTGAACTTGCAACAGGACTGGATATAGATTTGGACCTGGATAAGGACAAAGAAGCCGACCTCAGCATGGTCGATGGTCAAATTAATATTGATGACCATGTACGCATGTACTTAAAAGAAATCGGAAAAGTACCCCTTTTAACCGCAGATGAAGAAATTGATCTTGCAAAACGCATGCAAGAAGGCGATGAAGAAGCAAAACAACGGCTCGCTGAAGCCAACTTGCGTTTGGTGGTCAGCATTGCAAAACGTTATGTAGGACGCGGCATGCTCTTTTTAGACCTTATTCAAGAAGGTAATTTAGGCTTGATCAAGGCGGTTGAAAAATTTGATTATGAAAAAGGTTTTAAATTTTCCACCTATGCAACATGGTGGATTCGTCAAGCCATTACACGCGCCATTGCCGACCAAGCACGCACCATTCGCATCCCGGTTCATATGGTAGAGACCATTAATAAACTTATCCGCGTTTCCAGACAACTTTTGCAAGAACTCGGACGTGATCCCACTCCGGATGAACTGGCAAAAGAGATGCAAATGCCGGTTGAAAAAGTACGCGAGATCCTTAAAATCGGACAAGAGCCGGTATCACTTGAAACCCCCATTGGCGAAGAGGAAGACAGCCATCTTGGCGATTTCATCCCGGATGATGACATCCCTGCCCCCGCAGAAGCAGCTGCATTTACATTATTAAAAGAACAGCTCATTAATGTGCTTGATACGCTGACCGAGCGCGAACAAAAAGTACTCCGTTTACGTTTTGGTTTGGACGACGGTCGGGCACGTACACTTGAAGAAGTGGGTAAAGAATTTAATGTAACCCGTGAACGCATCCGGCAAATTGAAGCAAAAGCACTCCGAAAACTCCGCCATCCTTCACGCAGCAAAAAATTAAAAGATTATTTAGACTAAACCATCACTAAAGCGTTGATTCATCGTAAATCAACGCTTTTCCTTGTGTATCTTATAATAAAGAGGACTTTTTATGCCCCCAACATTATTATCCAAAAGACTTCATGCCATTCTGCATTGTATTCACCCACATTGTGAATGCCTTGCAGATGTTGGCACAGATCATGGTTACATTCCAATTGCGGCAGTGCAGCAAGAAAAATGCACCACAGCCATTGCCTGTGACATTGTCAAAGGGCCATTAGATACTGCACGTAGGAACATCGCTGCCGCAGGATTGTCACACCGCATCGATACACGGCTTGCCGACGGACTGAGTGCCATCCGTACCGGCGAAGCAGATTGTATTGTGATTTCCGGCATGGGTGGCATGATGATTCAAGACATTATTCATAAATCTTTATCTGTTGCTCAAGCCGCAAAAAAACTCATTCTTCAGCCGCAGCACGACATCCCCGCACTGCGTCGTTATTTGCATGCGTCCGGCTTTGAGATCATTGATGAACACATCGTACCGGAGATTAAAAAAGACTATGTGATTCTTTGTGCATCCTTTTCATCACAACCTTTGCAGCAATGGACAGAACAAGAATACTTTATCGGCAAACATCTGATGGATAAACCCGATCCGCACCTGGCACAATATGCGCACAAAGAAATAAAACGCATCCAAAGATACATTCATAACATCCGTGATATAAATGATAAAAAAACAGCCATGATGCAGTTGTCATGGCTTGACGATGTCATATAGGAATCTATACAAACCCGAAGAAACGCATGCGTTTTTTAAAACGCTTTTCGTAAGAAATACTATTGAAGTTCAGAAACAAATGCCGATATCCGCTTCATCCCTTCAATGATTTGCGCATCACCCGTAGAAAATGACAAACGGATATGATTTGGATAACCAAAATCCGCACATGGAATAATGGCGACCTTTTTCGCATCCAGCAAACAATCCGCAAACGCAGCGGCGTCTTTAATAATAACACCATGATATGATTTGCCGATGCATTGCGTGATGTCCACAAACACATAAAATGCAGATTCCGGATACAGTGCATTAAAACTGTCAATTTCTTGCACCAACGAATAAATCAATGCCGCGCGTGCTTTGTATGCCGCACACATCGCAGCAATACCATCTTGATCGCCTGTTTGTGCTGCCAGCGCTGCTTTTTGTGCAATGGAATTAACATTTGATGTCTGATGCGATACCAGATTGCCGATGACCGATGCAAGCTGATTGTTGCTCGCAGAGTACCCTACCCGCCAGCCGGTCATGGCGTGGCTTTTTGAATAGCCATTAATAACAATTGTGCGTTCAAGCATTTCCGCTGAAAGCGATGCAATGGAGATGTGCGGTGTATTGTTGTAAATCAGTTTTTCATAAATTTCATCTGAAATAATATATAAATCGTGCTTAACTGCATATTCAGCAATCGCTTCAAGTTCATTTTTTGTATATATGGCACCGGAAGGATTGTTTGGGCTGTTGAGCACAATGGCTTTGGTCTTTTCACACAACACCGATTCAAATTGTGCAATGCTTGGTTTATATTGTGTGGTTCGATCGGTCATGATAAAACGTGGTATGCCGCCGTACAAACGTATCAATTGCGGATATGTCAGCCAATACGGTGCAGGCACAATAATTTCATCGCCATCATTAATAATGGCCTCAAACACAGACGATAACGCCTGTTTGGCACCATTTTGTACAACAATCTGCGCCGGTTCGTAATACAAACCATTGTCTCGGTATAATTTATCACAAATGGCTTGACGCAATGCTAAAATACCGGTTGATGCCGTGTATTTTGTAAACCCGTCGTGCAAAGCATTCACCGCAGCGTCTTTGATGTGTTGCGGCGTATCAAAATCCGGTTCACCGGATGTAAAGGCAATCAAGTCTTCCCCTGATGCAATCAACACTTTGGCTTTTGCGGCAATCGCTAAAGTTGATGATTCCGAGACATTACATGCTTTATTTGATAAATTTTTCATATTTTCGTGCCAACTTTCGCATTTAATAAAGATATTTTGTAATAATCACAGCGTTTATATGGATTTTCGCATGATTTTCACCGTACATTGTAAGGATTGCACAAAAAACCAATGACATCAAGCTTTTATTTACTATAGCTTTGTAATTTTTAAAAATTATGGCGAATGTTTTTTGTAATAATTTGCACAACAGTGATAATTTTTTTGTCTATATTCGCAGGCAACTTCAGCTATTTTTATACCATATCATCCTGGCAGATTTTTCCATTGGTATTTATCACAGAAACCATGGACAAATTTTGGAAATTTTTCTAATGACAGACTGTATCATTTGCGTTAATATTACAACTGCATTACAAACAGCAAATCTTAGGAGGCAATAAATGGCCGGTTTAGAACTTAAAAACATCGTTAAAAAGTATCCGAATGGATTCGTAGCAGTACAAGACTTCAACCTTAAAGTTGCAGACAAAGAATTTATCATTTTCGTTGGACCATCAGGTTGCGGTAAAACAACCACGCTGCGTATGATTGCAGGTCTTGAAGAAATCACAGAAGGCGAACTGTACATTGGTGATAAACTGATGAACGATGTAGCTCCAAAAGATCGCGACATCGCAATGGTATTCCAAAACTATGCGCTTTATCCACATATGAGCGTATATGACAATATGGCATTTGGTCTTAAACTTCGTAAAACACCAAAGGCTGAAATTGAAAAAAGAGTACATGAAGCGGCACGCATTCTTGACATTGAGCATCTTCTCGACCGTAAGCCTAAAGCGCTTTCCGGCGGACAACGTCAACGTGTTGCGATGGGTCGTGCGATTGTTCGTGAGCCTAAAGTATTCCTTATGGACGAACCGCTTTCTAACCTTGACGCAAAACTTCGCGTACAAATGAGAACAGAAATCACAAAATTACACCAAAAACTTCAAACCACATTCATCTATGTAACCCATGACCAAACAGAAGCGATGACACTGGGTACCCGCATCATCGTTATGAAAGACGGTGTGGCACAACAAGTGGACTCTCCGGTAAACCTTTACAACAAACCGGTTAATCTCTTCGTAGCAGGCTTCATTGGCTCTCCGCAAATGAACCTCGTTGAAACCACCGTTGAAGAAAAAGATGGAAACATCGTTTTAATGTTTGGTGAATTCCCGATTACCCTTCCCGAAGGTAAAGCACGTTTGGTCAAAGAAGGCGGCTATGTCGGAAAAACCGTTGTTATGGGCATCCGTCCTGAAGATCTTCATGATGAAGAAGTATTCATCAACAACAACGCAAACACCGCCATCAAAACCGAAGTTGAAGTAACCGAGCTTCTTGGTGCTGAGGTTTATCTGTACCTTGTATGTGCAGGACAACAAATGACAGCGCGCGTAAACCCACGCTCTACCGCAAAAACAGGCGATGTTATCCCAATGGCATTGGATCCAAACAAAATCCATGTCTTCGACAAAGAAACAGAACAAATCATCACAAACTAATATAACAACAGGCCATAAAAAGCAAGATTTTTGACCCTTAAACGAAACACGAGCCTTATATAAATATGAGGTTCGTGTTTTTTTGTTGTAAAATATTCAGGCACTTGTAGTTCAATCATTAAAAAAGCACAGTGCAGACACTGTGCTCAAATTATTTTATTCTGTTCCGCGCTTGTCTTTTTTCCAATCCCTTAAAAATTGCGGAGTGATATCGTCATTTACGAGCTTAAAATTTGTTTCTCTGATGGGCTTTAATTCTTCACGCGCAGGCTGGATGTCCGGAACATCTTCATCACCTTGCAACAACTCTACTTCGCCAACCAGTGTAGCGGCTGTTGCCACAGGCCGCTTTGGCGCAGCAACGATGGTCGAAGATTCATCCAAACCTGTTGCAATGACCGTCACAACGACTTCATCTTTAAGAGTGTCATCAATGGTTGCGCCAAAAAATACGCTGGCGTCAGGATCAACTTCAGAAATTAAAAAATCCTGTGCGTCATTAATTTCTCGCAGTGCAATATTTTTATCGGAAGCATAACTGACAATCAAGGCCTTTGCACCTTTAATTGACGTTTCAAGTAAGGGTGAATTAATCGCTTCACGTGCTGCATTTTCCACTTTATTTTTGCCGGCGGCACGACCCACACCCATATGTGCAATGCCTTGATCCTGCATAACCGACTTAACATCCGCAAAGTCCAAATTTACAAGCCCATCTTCAATAACAATACTGGTGATGCCCTGAACACCTTGACGAAGTACTTCATCTGCCTTTTTAAAAGCATCCACCAAAGACACATCATCACCCACAACATTAAGCAAACGTTCATTGGGGATGATAACCAATGTATCAACATTTTTACGCAGTTCAGCAATGCCGTTCAGCGCATTGCGCATACGAGGGCCGCCTTCCCATGAAAATGGCTTTGTCACCACACCCACAGTTAAGATACCCATCTCACGTGCGATGCCCGCAATCACCGGCGCAGCACCGGTACCGGTACCGCCGCCCATGCCTGCTGTAATAAACAACATGTCGGTGTCTTCAATCGCATTGGCAAGCATATCCCGTGTTTCTTCCGCTGCACGCCGTCCTGTTTCAGGCTTGCCGCCGGCACCCAAGCCGCGTGTCAATTTTTCACCCAGTTGAATGCGTATGGCAGCCTTACTGCGCCCAAGTGCCTTGTTGTCTGTGTTGGCTGAAATGAATTCAATATTGTCGATACCGTCTTCAACCATACGATCCACAGCGTTGTTACCACCGCCGCCAACGCCCACTACTTTAATGCGTGCTTTTAAATCATGGTTCATCTCAATGTCTATCAAAACTGCTCCTCCTTGGTTCAGTAAGTTCATTTTATATTACATGGCAAAGCCAAAATGTGCAAGTAATTTGTATATTAATGCAACAAACTTAGAATAAAATCGCGCCCAAGCGCACTGACATCTACATTCCCCGGCATCAATTCAATGTTGGGCACCTGCTCAAGAATCGCATTGATGGTGCGAACCTTTTGATCGGCATCATTCATATCCCCAACATAAAATTCAATGTTTTGAATCAAGATACGGATGCCGTTTGGGTTCGATACATTAATATGAGTCACCATGTGCATCATGTCATGTTGCAACAATGCTTGTGTATAATGCGCCACCACACGAAAAGACATCGGATTCGGCACATCAATCACCTCACCCAAAGCAAAACGGCTAAACTGTAAACCTTGAAGCAGCGGCAAATCCACATTACGGCTGTCCGTGATTGCTAAAACACGACCCTGATCATCCACAGACAAAAAACTTCCGGGCAAATGCTCAATATATGCCGCCACACGCCGTTCTGTAATGGTCACATTCAACACTCCGGGAATATCACGGTCAAAGCGAACATCCGCAATGAACGGATTTTCTGTGAGCCGACGCCGCGCTGACCCGGTGTTGATGAATAAAATATTGTCCGAAATGTTCATTTCAAGCCCGGTGCGAATTTCGCTTTCACGCACCGTGTCGTTTCCGTGAATATTGATCTGACGAATGTAAAAGTACGGTGACAACAAAAAGACCACCAGCATAACAAACATCGTAAATACAACTAGGAGTGCAATGCGTTTGCCACGCTTCAATATGTATTCACCACCCCTGCATACGAATACAAAAATTATACCATGTTACGCATCAAATTGTAATAATTATTTAGTATTATTGTCATATTTCTACTTTTATTTTTTGTCCTTCTTTTGTCCCCTGTTTTATAAATTATAATGGTATGTAGTGGTTTTAATGGCAATAGTATATGATGAAATACACGTACCCACAAAACAAAAAAAGAACCAGTACTGTTCAGCACTGATTCTTCCATGTTAGCGACCCAGAAGGGACTCGAACCCTCGACCTCCGGCGTGACAGGCCGGCGCTCTAACCAACTGAGCTACTGGGCCAACGAAGAATATTTTACACGTTTCGGGCAGTGATGTCAACAATTTTTTTAAATATTCGTTTTTAGCCACTTGCCTCGCGAAAAACGGATGCCAAGCATGATGAGTCTGGCACCTTGATCAATGATGATGGTAATCCATGCCCCCATCAGTCCCAGTCCAAAAGTATAAGTGAGCAAAAATCCCGCGGTCGGCCTTAATATGCCAACGGAAATAATCATTGTCATTGCAACAAAACGTGTATCCCCCGAACCACGCAAAGTACCAGCCAATACAATTTGCGCCATCATGATGGGCAGAATTGCAGCCATGATGAGCATTAGATTTGTTGACGTTGCAATAATGGATAAATCCGTGGTAAAGAGCATCGGAAAATGATTTCGCACCAGCACCACCACAATGCTCAGTCCAATCGATACCACAATCGCCAGCCGCATGCCAATTTTGCCGTACATCACCGATAGGTCGGGACGTTTTAGCCCCAAATTCTGCCCCACCAGTGCCGTGGCGGCAATAGCGATGCCGTCCGCAAAGGTAAATGAAAGGTTCATAAGCTGCATGCCGATTTGATGCGATGCAAAATCAGCGGTACCAAGATTGGCAACAATCAGCGCATACAGGAAGAAACCGACACGCAAGCCGACCTGTTCGACCAAACCACCGGATGTGATTTTTCCCAAACTTCTGAGCACAGGAATATCCGGTTTCCAACTGTCTTTAATGGAAATATATAAAAAGCTGTCTTTTTGAAATAAGGATGCAGCCGCAAGCACAAACGCAACAACATTGGCAAGCACCAAGGAAACCGCCGCACCGCCAACTTCCAGTCTTGGAAAACCAAAGCGCCCCTCAATCAGCAAAAAATTGGCGATGACCTTAACGACATTGGCAACGATGTTGACTTTCATCGTAAGCTTCGTATTCCCGGCGGCGCGTTGCGCAGCACAAATCGCCCCGGAGAGCGCAACAAAGATGATGCCAAACCCGGAAATTCTAAAGAACGCTGTTGCGTGTTCAATAGTATCGTATTGAGCACCGGCAAAACGCATGAGTGGTTCCGCAAAAAAGACCGCAAGGGCTGTGAACAGCGCACCAAAAATGGTCCCAACCCATATTGCCATGCGCAACACTTTACGCGCCGTTGCTTGATCCTTCGCACCCTTATAACGTGCCACCAAGGCCGTCACAGAAATGTTCACAGCAAAAAAGAGTGAGAAAAAAATCATGCGTGGTTGTGCCACCAGTCCAACAGCCGCAACCGCATGCGGACCAATGCGCCCCACCATAATGGTATCGAGCATCCCCATTAAGGCCATACTGACCATTTCAATAACCGCGGGGTATGCAATATTAATGGTGCTTAAATAGGCATCTTTAGAAGTCGGTATGTTTCCGGCGACTTGTTTTGCCTTTATTAAATATTTCGTGGAGAAAATTCTCCGTATAAACCATGGAAGCTGCATGCATATCTCCATTTTTATGAATGTATACAGTATATCATAAAATATTCTGTGTGAAAAAATACATCCGTTCATTATTAATGCCACTGCGCAAAAAAAATGATATAATACGATGATTCATTAATTTTAACGATGTTGGGTGATAAGCATGCTTTCAGAAGTAAACCTTGATGTAACGTTGGGTAAAAAAGAATTTAAAGCACGCATGGATGAGTTAGAAAAACAACTCGCAGCACTTCAAATAAAAGTAAGACAAAATAAAATCCCTGTGGTGATTGTGTTTGAAGGCTGGGGTGCTTCAGGAAAAGGTACATACATCTCACGCGTTGTCAATTCGTTGGACCCACGTTATTTTGATGTACGCACCACCGGCAAAGTCACCGAAGACAAGCAAATGCGGCCATTTTTGTGGTCTTTTTGGACATACCTTCCCCCAAAGGGCCAAATTGTCATTATGGACAAAAGTTGGCACCGTTTAATTATTCCAAGCATTCGAGAAAACTGGAAATTGTCCAATATGGAGATGCATGGATTTTATTACGATGTCAATGCCTTCGAGCGTCAACTCACCGAAGACGGTTATTTGATTATTAAAATCTTCTTACACATCAGCAAAGAAGAACAACACAAGCGTTTTAAGCATTTGGCAGATGACCCAACCACATCGTGGCGTGTGGATGAACATGATTGGAAACAAAATGAAGACTATGATCACAATTCAAGAGATTTTGAAAAAATGCTGCGCATGTCTTCAACCACTGCAAACCCGTGGACCATCGTTGCGGCTGAAGACAAACGTTTTGGCACCATTAAAGTGATGGAAACCATCATACAAGCACTTGAAGCGCGCATCAGCGCAAGCACACAAACGATGATAACCCCGCCGCCGGCCGCACCATCCTTTTTACAAAGCACACCGCAGACGTCCATCTTGCAAGGTGTCAACCCCAACGAAACCATCATTGATGCAGAATATAAAGAGGCACTGGAACATTATCAAGAAAAGATGCGTATGCTCGGCAATAAAATGTATGCCAAACGCAGAAGTTGTGCGCTGGTCTATGAAGGATGGGATGCCGCCGGCAAAGGCGGAAACATCAAACGGCTTACCGCGGAGATTGATCCACGCTGCTATACGGTTGTACCGGTCGCCGCCCCCATGCCGTCAGAGATTTCCAGACACTATCTTTGGCGCTTTATGGTCAAGATGCCTAAAGACGGACATTTAACAATTTTTGACCGCTCTTGGTATGGCAGAGTACTTGTCGAGCGTGTGGATGAACTGACACCCACACATGTTTGGGAGCGGGCATACAATGAAATTAACGAAATGGAATCACACCTGGTCGGGCATGGTATGATTTTACTCAAATTTTGGCTCCATATTGACAAAGATGAACAACTCCGCCGTTTTGAGGACCGCCAAAACGATCCGTCGAAGCATCATAAAATTACAGATGACGATTGGCACAACCGTTCAAAATGGGATCATTATGAAACCGCGGCAGATGACATGATTTCACGCACACACACACCGCATGCTCCGTGGATTATTGTTGAATCCAACAATAAAAAATACGCACGCATTAAAACATTGCAAACGGTTACGGATGCATTGGATGATGCCATGCGCTAATGATATATAGCCATAAACGATAAGGGGCTGTCTCATTAAGGCCCGGAAAAAAAGCGAGAGAGGCGAATGAAAATTCAACCAACTCTCGTTTTTTGTTGTAAAATGTAGTTATGAGAAAACAAATACAACGAGAAAATGATACCCTAAAT
>Ga0209755_10002189_pt1 | contig 27390 bp, 19 predicted proteins | sample TergutCo191P1_FD_187301 | JGI IMG/M metagenome (GOLD analysis project Ga0209755, IMG submission 187301) | Cornitermes sp. P1 segment gut microbial communities from Petit-Saut dam, French Guiana - Co191P1 (SPAdes) (version 2) | ecosystem: Host-associated > Arthropoda: Insects > Digestive system...
CCTTCTGTTGAGCAGGTTAAAGAATTCATAGAATTCGCAAGAGAAGTTAAGGAAATAATTACCAAGGAATTAACCCCAAACTCTTCAGAAAAAACATGACAGCTTCCCAATTAAAGAACGCCATTTTTCAATATGCTGTTCAAGGAAAACTTGTTCCGCAAAACCCCAATGATGAACCTGCTTCGGTTTTATTGGAAAAAATCAGAAAAGAAAGAAAGACACTTATTAAAGCTGGGAAGATAAAAAGCGAAAAACTATTATTGCCGATAACTGAGGAAGAAATACCTTTTGAGATACCGAAAAGCTGGGAGTGGGTGAGGCTGGGATTTTTGTGTGATTTTGGAAATTGTAATAATATTGAAGCGGAGAAAATAGATTCTTCCTCATGGTTATTGGATCTCGAAGATATAGAAAAAGATAGTGGAGTATTGCTTCAAAAAAAAAGAAAATGTGAAACGTGTTCCTTCAGTACTAAACATTGTTTTTATAAAGGACAAGTTTTATATAGCAAGCTACGTCCATATCTAAATAAAGTTATAATTGCTGATGAAAATGGCTATAGCACATCAGAGATATTGCCACTTGATTTTGGATTTTTTATTTTTAATCGTTATGCTCAAATATATTTAATGTCTCCGTTTTTTGTAGAATATGCAACTCAATGTTCTTATGGTGTTAAAATGCCTAGAGTGGGTACAGATGATGGGAAAAAAGCATTATTTCCACTTCCTCCACTTGATGAACAAAAACGAATTGTAGAACGGATTGAAGAACTTTTATCACTTGTCAATGAATATGATAAAGCAGAACGAACATTAACCACTCTTGATAACGAATTTCCGGAAAAACTTAAAAAGTCTGTTTTACAATCAGCTATCCATGGAAAGCTTATTCCGCAAGATTCTAACGATGAGCCTGCTGGTGTTCTTTTAGAGCGTATTCGTACCGAAAAGAAAAAACTTATCAAAGAAGGAAAAATCAAACCAAACAAGGAAGAAAGTATCATTTTTAGAAGGGATAATTTCCATTATGAGAAGCGCGTAAAGACCGAACGCTGCATTAATGATGAAATTCCGTTTGAAATACCAGAGAGTTGGACGTGGGTGAGGCTGGGGGAGATTGTTTATAATCATGGTCAGATGACACCAAATGAAGATTTTTGTTATATAGATATCGGTTCAATAGATAATATTAATCAAAAACTTAATAATAATGAAGTAATCATTCATGCTAATATCGCACCATCAAGAGCACGAAAAATTGTAAAAAAAGGAGATATTCTTTATGCTACTGTTCGACCTTATCTACATAATATGTGTATTGTTGATAGAGATTTTTCAAAAACTCCTATTGCCAGCACAGGTTTTGCTGTAATGACATGTTATAAAGAACTATTTAACCGTTATTTGTTTTACCACTTACTTTCTCCCGACTTTGATATATATGCTAATGATTTAGAAAATTCAAAAGGGGTTGCATATCCAGCAATAAATGATACTAGACTTTACAATGCAATTATCCCCCTTCCTCCATTTGAGGAGCAAAAACGAATCGTTGATAAAATCGAAAAATTACTCTCAAATATACCGAATAATTAAAAACTTTACCAATCAATAATTCTATCAACAATAGCCTGCTGTTCAGTAGCTGTTTTCCGAAGATAAATTCTTGTGGTTTCAATACTCTCATGTCCCATTAAATCGGCAAGAAATGCTATATCGTTAAAGCGTTCCAGAAAACTTTTTGCAAAGCGATGGCGAAAAGAATGAGGATATACAACTACACGACTTATTCCATAGCGAACAGCTAATTTCTTTAACTGTCCGGAAATTCCACGAGTTGTAATACGTTTTCCATGTTTGTTAAGGAAAACAAAACCGCTTTTTTGCTGTTTTTCTTCTAGCCATGATATAGTTTCAAGCTGCAAAGATTTTGGTATATAAATCCTTCGTAATTTCCCACCCTTTGAGTATAAGTCAATGAATCCTGTTTTTATATGCTCAACTTTAATTTGAATAAACTCACTTATTCTTGCACCTGTTGCAGCAAGAAAACGAATAACAAAATACCAGAAGAATTCATTATCATTTTTAAGACAATTTTTAAAATGAATGTAATCTGCTTCACTAATAACATTTTCCAGAAATGATTTTTGCTGAATTTTAACAAACTGTATTCTCAGGTGCTTTTTACCAATATTTTCAAGATAGCAATTAATAGCTCTAAGACGTAAATTAACAGTTTGCGGCTTGTATTTTTCTATCAGAAAAATCTTGAAATTACATAAATTTTTCTTATTGATAGCACCAAAATGCTCACTATATTGCTTTAAAGCATATAAGTAAGCATCAATGGTATTTTCAGCTAGGTTTTTTTGCCATAGATACTTTTTAAAATCATTTAACATACTGAAGTCCTCCTTCCTCAGTATGGATTTAAGTTAATATTTATTCAGTTTGTTATAATAAAGAAAGGAAGGAATCAATTACTGATAGAATGCGTTTTTGTTCTTTTAATGGAGGAAGGGGAATTAGAGCCAAAAGAATATCATCACGCGATATACCTGGTATCATACTCTTTGCTATAACTTTTAAATTATTAATATAAGTATCGAGAAATATTTTTAAATATTTATTATTAATAAATTTATTAACTCGAATAGCCATTATTTGTCGTGCGATATGTGCTTTATCTTGCAAAAGAAATGCCATTGCTCCAATTGTTCCTTTGCAGGTAATTAATAAATCTCCTAATATTGCAATAGCTTTGGGATCTGTAGTCCATCGATTAAGAATAATTTCTCCGTTCTCTATATTACTTGCACCTGTTAAGTATGGAATACCTTCTTCCTTTGTACCATATTCATCTGGTGTTAAGTCCTGTCCAGAAATAAGTTGGATTATCTCCCCCAGCCTCACCCACGTCCAACTCTCTGGTATTTCAAACGGAATTTCATCATCAATGCAGCGTTCGGTCTTTCCGCGCTTCTCATAATGGAAATTATCCCTTCTCCATATCTCTCCTTCTCACCCAGCCGGCAACAAAATGGCTTCATATGTTATTATCTTTGCATCGTTGTACAGTTTTTCCATTACCGCGTCTAACCCTCGATTAACTCTGTTTTTTGTCCTGTCAGTTTGCCTACCTGATCGTTTAATTTTTCCGCTGTTTTTGTGGTGTCGGTGTATTTGTTGATTGCGCTTGTTAGGTGTTTGCCTACAAGGCTGTACTCGGTAAAAAATTTACCAAATTTATCCTGAACCTGCGTTATTTCTCCAAGAATTGTTTTTGCTTCCTGTTCGATGCTTAGACCTTTTAGTCCGTATAAAATCGCCATCAGGTAGGCGTAAAAACAGTTAGGTGAAACAGGTATTACGCGTTTTTCCTGAGCGTAATGCAGGATTTCAAAATCTTTATTTGTAAATGAATCGTTAATGATTGTCTCATAGTAAACATTTTCCGCGGGGATATACATGATGGCAAAATCAAAAGTTTTTTCGGCAGGGTTGATATATTTGGTTGCTATTTCATCAATTCGTTTTTTAACGCTTGTAACAAATTCTTTTTTAAAGTTTTTCTTGTCTTCGTCATTTTCAGCTTTTATAAATCTTTGAAAACTTTCAAGGGGGAATTTTGAATCAACAGGAACCAGATTTCCGTCCAGTTTGATTACCGCATCAACCTGAGTGCCGTTTTTAAAACTGTATTTCATTTCAAAATTGGAACCGGGAAACATCTGCTTGAACATATCTTCCAAAAGAAACTCACCGAGATTTCCTCGAAGTTTCGGCGCCTGTAAAATATCCTGTAGCGAAGAAATATTTTTCCCGATATCCTGAATATTTTTCGCCGTTGTCTCCAAAGTGCCAAGTTTATTGTGAATATCTGCGATTGTCTGATTAGAGCCTGAGAGCTGTTTTATAATGCTGTTTTGTGAATCACTTAGCCTCTGATTCATCATGGTTGTCATCTGCTGAAGCTGGTTATTCAAGACATTCTGAGTGTCGGTTAAAAGTTTTTGCTGCGAAGTAAGCGAAACCTGCTGGCTTTCAAGCTGCTTTGTTTTAAGCTCGTTCAGCTCATTTTTTAAATCAAGCATTTGAGGAGTTAAATCTGCCTGCTTGTTTGAGTACAGTTTAATTAGAATTAAAATAACCAGCAAAAAAAGGACTGCAAACGCGCCGAGTGTAAAAATGTCCAAGATGTTTCTCCTTTCCAAATCTCAATTCTATGTATTTTTAAAATGGTACATATTTCACAAGGTAGAAGTATATCATAAGATGTTTTTTATATCTATTTAACTCAGTTCTTTTCCAATTTCTTCATCCCATATTCTTCAGTTAGAATCTTCATTTGAGAAATTGCTGTCTTGTTCAGTGCGATAATTCGTTTTTCCTGAGGAATTCCATCGTTAGCGCTGAGTATAAAACTATTTAGACCTGCCTGACTTTTAATTATATCGAATTCGGTATAATTAAAATCCGGGTTGTGGACTCGTTCCCAAATACCCAAGAATTCAATTGTATTGCGATTTCGAAGCCAATGTGAAATTAGTTGTGAGCCATCTTTTGCTTTTAACATATCCGTTATAGATATAAAATCTTGATCATTTATGGTCATAACGCTGATTTCTGTCCCAAGAACATTCATTTTAAACATATTTATCGCTTCCTGTTGTTTTCTGTATTAATATATTATATTAATACTTTACATATGTCAAGTGATCCCGATCCATAAAGTAAATTAAACTCTAATAAGCGCAATTTTTTGTATAATAAAATTTGATTGATACATTTAATATTATCCATATGCCCTATTTCCTTTTCAAATTCCGCTTATTTTTAAATAATTGCATTATGGAAATGACCATTTTGCGGTCTTCTTCGCTTAAAAGTTTGAAATTCTGAACAAGTGTGCGAATTTCCGGTCCTAATGAAGACTTATGAGCGCTTTTTTCCTCTCCAGTGACCAAATATTCGACCGAAACCCCCAATGTTTGGGCGATTTTGACGGCTACATCGGCTGTTGGCATTCTTTCCCTTACATTAAGATAGTTATCCAGCGTGTGTCTACTTATTCCTGTCGCTTTTGCTAACTCTTTTACCAGCATATCTTGATAAGCTAATTCGATTTTTAGATTCTCTTTAAATCCCATAAATAAAGCATACGCTAAACAGCATAATTTGCTATTGACAATTATTCACATATGCTGTATACTTTCCAAATTATGCCGCATGGCTCAATATGGGGTATTTTAGGTATGTTATAGAATAAATTGGATAATTAATAAATAAAAAGGAGATTTTGATGAAAAGATTACTTTTAATAATTCCCTTATTTATTGTAATAAATTATGTATATACTCAGGATGTTGATTTAATAAATAAAGCAATAGATGAAGGTAATTTAGAAACATTATCTATTTTTATAAATAATCCTGACGGTAAAGATCAAAGATTAATAACAAACGCGAATCAAGCAATAAGAAGATATACAGCAAACGACTCAGCAACTGTGAAGTATAGAACAAATAGAATGGACTCAAAGGTTAGAAATGTCGGAAATGAATTAATGGAAAATGTATTTAAAGATCCTGAAAGATACTTATCAGATGTTGTTGCAAGATTAACAACAGGTGTTTCGGATCAATTTCAAAAGACTAAAATACTAAATGATTGGATTTGTGATAATATTGCATATGACGTAGAAACGGCTTTCAGCAGAGCGAATCGCAGACAAGATTATATTTCTGTTTTGAGAATTAAAAAAGCTGTTTGCGCCGGTTATACAAATTTATTTAATCAAATGTGCAGGCTTGCTTCAATTGAATCAATAGGTATAAGCGGTTTTTCAAAAGGATTTGGTTATACCGGAAGAATAGGTAATCAGCCTGATCATGATTGGAACGCTGTTAAAATAAATAATAAATGGTATTTAATTGATGTCACATGGAATGCTGGTCATGTAGACCAAAGAACATATATTAAAAATTATTCGACAAATTATTTATTTCTAGATTCAAGAGCGTTTTTATACTCACATTTGCCGCTTGATAATAAATATCAATTTTATGCGCCGATAATCGGAAAAGAACAATTTATGGAAGAACCGTATATTTCCGGAGCGTTTTTTAAATATCAGCTCAATCTTAAAAATGATATACCAAAATATAATAATACGGTTAATGAAGACGGATTTGTCTTTGAGTTAATTAGTTCTAATAATAATGTACAATTAAGCAGTACATTAAGAACAACACAGCAGCAGAATGTTGATGGCGCAACTTGGCAAGGTAAATCCGGGAATACATTTTCTTTTATTTTTGATGTGCCCGACAGCCAAAATTATAAAGGTTTTGTATTTGCAAGAATAAATAATGAAAGAAGAATACAAGAAAGAATTCCAATTAGCTTATATGAACAAAGAATCCTGCCGTTGATAGGAGGGTTATTACAAAATAAGAAAATAACCGAAAGGGAAAGAGAATTATTTATTAATTCTTATTTTAAAGTGCAGGAAAACGGTTATTATTACTTTATTGAAGACCAATTTGACACAACGAGAAATAATGCAGTAATTAAAATACATCCTCTTGTTGAATTATCACTGGAAATGTTAGAATCCGTTTTGGATTTTAATTTAAGAGTTTCTTCTGGGTATACAGGATATAAAAATAACTATATAAGAAGATTCCCTGATACATATACTGCCTTTAAAGGAGTGTCAAACACAAATTTATTAACTCCCATTAACGGTGTTTTGAAGTCTGGTTCCACTGAAACATTCATTATAGAATCTACAGATTTTACCAGATTTACAATTATTATTGACGGGCAATTCCATTTTTTTGAAAGAAAAACAAATAATGGACCATTTGAATTGGAATTTGAAATTCCTTTTGGTATAAATGAATTGCAGATATTTGGAACAAAGAATAATAGAAATTACGAAGGTCTTTTAAAATATTCTGTGGAATAAAAGGAGAAATATGAGCCTTTTTCTTGATTTAGTCAAGGGTTCGTAATACCTCACTCCACCCTTTCAATTCTAGCGCCGAGAGCGGACAATCTTTCAGGCAGATGTTCATAACCTCTTTCAATTTGGTAAACATTGCGGATAACGCTTTTGCCTTCGGCGCACATGGTTGCGATCAGCATTGCCATTCCGGCGCGGACATCGGGGCTTATTAGCTCTGAGCCGTGGAGTTTTGCAGGACCGGAAATGACTGCGCGGTGAGGATCGCATAACACGATTCTTGCGCCCATGCCGATCAGTTTATCTACAAAGAACATGCGCGATTCGTACATTTTTTCGTGAACCAGAACAGTGCCTTGTATTTGTGTCGCGACTACAATAATTATGCTTAATAAATCCGGCGGAAAACCCGGCCATGGTGCGTCGTCGATTTTTGGGATCATGCCGCCGATGTCGTGGTTTACTTCCATACTTTGTTTTTTTGGCACGTGGATAATGTTTCCCTCGTGCGCCCAAACGATGCCGAGTTTGTTAAAGGCGATTTTTGCCGGGCGCATATCGCTTTGACGCGCGCCGTGTATGTGCAGGTCGCCGCCTGTTACGGCGGCCAAACCGATAAACGAACCTACTTCCATGAAGTCGGGACCTATTTCAAAGTCGCAGCCTGAAAGTTTTTCGACTCCAGTGATTTTTAAAATGTTGGAGCCGATTCCTTCTATCTTTGCGCCCATTTTTACAAGCATACTGCATAAGTCCTGAACATGCGGCTCGCTCGCTGCGTTTGTTAAAATTGTATTCCCTTTCGCGAGAACCGCCGCCATGATTGCGTTTTCTGTCGCGGTTACGGATGCCTCATCAAGAAAAATATCTGCGCCGGTTAAATATTTCGCGGTAAATGAAAAATCATCGCCGATTTTTACTTTTGAGCCTAACTCTGTTAAAACTAAAAAATGGGTGTCTAAGCGTCTTCTTCCGATTACATCGCCTCCCGGCGGAGGAAGAATCACTTTTCCCGATCTTGCCAAAACAGGACCTGCGAAAAGAATCGAAGCTCTTATTTTGAGCGCCTGTTCCCTCGGTATCTCCGAAGATTTTATATCCAATAATGTTAATTTAATTACATTCGGCTCTAAGGTTTCAACCTCTCCGCCGAGGGCGATAAATACGTCAAGCATTACATGTACGTCTTCGATATCGGGGATGTTTCTTAGGATTACAGGTTCGTCCGTTAAAAGGGCTGCGGCGATGCAGGGTAGAGCGGCGTTTTTGTTGCCGCTGACTTTTACTGCTCCGTTAAGCGGAACTCCGCCGTTGATCAGGTACTCGCTCATGTATTGAATGTAACTGTAATATATTATACTGTCAATCCAAGGAGAACTAGTTGCTGTATCTTATTAAAAACCGCCTTGGACCTTGGGCTTTTTACAAACAGGCTTTAGCCATTGCTCTGCCTGTAATGCTTCAATCTTTCATTATGAGCATGGTCTCGCTGGTCGACAACTTTATGGTTGCCGGTTTGGGAGACGTCAGTATGGCGGCTGTAAATGTTACTAACCACATCTTTTTTATTTTCTTTGTGATCGTCAATACGATTTGTCAGGCGGGAGGAATTTACATCGCGCAGTTCAACGGCGCGAATGATTCAGGCGGAATGAAAAACGCCTACAGTTTTAAAGTGCTTTTTGCCGTAGGTGTATCAATATTGTGTTTTATCGTTTGCAGAATTATTCCCGTGCAAATTCTCAGTATGCTGACAACGAACAATGCGGCGCAAGCCGAGATTGCACAAGTCGGCTCTGTTTATCTACGCCTTGTTTCGTGCGCGTTCATTCCCACGGCGATTTCATTATCCATCGCGACTAGTTTCCGTGAAATAGCAAAACCTAAAATACCGCTGATTATTTCCGGGATTGCCGCTGTGATTAACACATTAGGCAATTGGATTTTAATTTACGGAAATCTCGGCGCTCCGCGTCTTGAAGTTGTGGGAGCCGGTTACGCGACGATTATAGCGCGGAGTTTTGAAGTAATCGCGTTTTTAATTTACGCAAGCGCAGCCAAAGCGCCTTTCTTTGCAAACATAAAAAGGTTATTCAATTTAAAGAAAAAATTGATAGCCGAAATTTTCGCCAAATCGGGAATGATTTTCGCCTCGGAAGTTTCATGGGTCGCTTCCGAAACATTAATGATTGCGATGTACAACCGAAGAGGAGGAGCTGAAGTTGTCGCCGGAATGGCGGCAGGCTGGACGATTGCTAATATTTTCTTTTTATTATTTGGCGGCTTATGGACAGCTTCCACAGTTTTAGTAGGCGGCTCTCTTGGAGCAGGAAAACTTGACGAGGGGCGTGATCGCGCAAAATGGTTAAAGTGGGGAAGCATTGTCGCAGGTATAATGATGGCAATACCCGGAGTATTTATTATTTCAGGCATCATCCCTCTTGTGTTTTCAAATTTAAGCGCGGAAGCGAGAGCAAATTGCTTCGGTCTTGTCTGCGTAATTCTCGCTTATCTTCCTCTGTGGGCGTTTATCAATGTACAGTTCGCAATCTCTCGCGCCGGAGGAGATACCGCAATGGGAATGTGGACTGATGTTTCCGTTAACACTTTACTTTTCGCTCCCGGTTCTGTAATTTTATCGCTGTTTACAAATATCGCGCCTGTGCCGATGTTCGCGATTCTCAAGCTGACGGACATTGTAAAAGTTTTTGTAGCGCGTTATTTTTTGCGCAAAGAAAGATGGGTTAAAAATTTAACGGTTAATGAGTAACTTGCATACAGTTCAACTTCATGTGATAATTGCCACATGGGGGCTCCATGAAAAAAATAGCAATAATTCTGCCGCTTTTCATACTATGTCTTACTTTCGGCTGTAAAAATAATAAAGAAAATGATGCGGAACGCTGGTACAGAGAAGCAATGTCCGCAAACCGGTTTGTAAACGAAAACTCTCCCGCTATTGACCATAGGAACCTTGTAAGAGCTCTTATAAACGATGCCGCTATCGAAGCCGCGTTTACGCTTGATTATCGCCCGATAAAAGCTGAACCGATCAACGAGTACGATACGCTGAGCGCGGCTGAACTTTCAGGTTCTGCAGCATCCGGTTCGGGACAGGGAAGCGTTACAGGCGGAGGTTTACGCAAGCTCTCGGATTATCAGACAACATATTTTGATCCGCAAAAAGAAGCGGCAAAAATCGCTGAGATTCTCGCTTCTCAGCAATCCGCGGGTCAGGAGCAGATTCAAACCAAAACAAATGAACCTCTTACAGTGATCGATTGGGGACCGAGGGGGCTCTTTTCATCCGCTATTCAGCGTCCTTCAATATATGTTATTTTTTCACAGCCAATGATAGCTCTTGCCGCTCTCGGAGAGCAGAGCGCGGTATCGCCTCTTGTTACGATTAATCCTCCTGTTAAAGGTTCATTCCGCTGGTATGGAACCGGTTTTTTAAGTTTTGAAGGGGATGAACCCTGTCAGAGCCAGCAGGTTTATACGATTACAGTTTCACCTAACGCTAAATCACTGAGCGGAAACGCGATTTCAGGCGAAAGAGTTTTTACCTTTCTTACGGAAACTTTAAACATTAAAAATATAATTCCCGGCGAAGAATACATTAAAAAAACAGGCTGGCGTTTTGATAACAACAATGTGCCGCCAGAAGCCGCAAAATCAATTACAATGGTTTTTAATTATCCGGCTCAAGCGGCGGAAATAAATCAATATCTGGAAATTACGGCAGGAGGAAGCGCTAGAAAGTTTACGCTTAAACAGGATGATGAATACAGGATTACAGCGGAATTGACAGATAACATTCCTTTTGAAACAGAAATTAAAATCATTTTAAAGAAGGGAGCGAAATCCAGAGGCGGAAGCAGAGGAACAGAGTGGGATCAGATTTTCAGCATTTTTACGCCAAGCGCTTTCAATGTGACATCGCATAATCGATACAGCGGTTACGGCAGATATTCCAATATTGTAGAAATATCTTTCAGCCATGAATTGAATGAAAGCACTATACAAAGGGCAATCAGCACTGAACCCGGAATAAATATAACAAGTGAAAATATTGAAGTGTATTCAAACATAGCGCGTATTGTAAATCTTCCTGTCGGTTACGGAGATCGGTTCAGAATCAATATAAATACAAACGCGGAAGATGTTTACGGCAGAAAATTAAAATCACCGTATTCGGCGGATATTGTTATGCCTCAGGAGCCGCCTCCAGTCGGCACTGTGCGCGTTCTTGATTACGGATCACAGGTGATGCTGGAAGCGCAGTTCCCGCCGCGTTATCTTTTTGAATATTCGAATAACATCGAAGGTTCTTTCTATATTCTGGCGCCGGGTGATAATCCTTTCCTGAATACAGAGACTTACAACAGAACGCGCAGAAGTTACAGCAATGCAAAAGTGAATCAGCTTGCGGTCGGAGAAAAAAATATAAAATATTTTGAGCAAATCGATTTAATGCCGTTTTTGAATAATAATGGCAGAGGTGTTGTCGCCTTTTCCGCGAATATAAATATACATTCAAGGGAATGGAGAGACGGCGCTTACCGTCCATCGATGGATAATTACACGTTTGATCAATTAATTCAGGTAACGGATCTTGGGCTGACTGTGCGTTACGGATTTAATAAAGTTGCCGCTCTTATTACGAGCCTTTCCACAGGAAAACCTGTCGAGGGCGCAAGGGTTACAATGCTTGCCAATGCGAATGTAAATGACATAACGGATTTGTCTTCCATTAGCAGATACGCCGAAGGCGTTTCAGATAAAAACGGTTTAGCGGTTCTTAGTATGAACGCGATGATGCTAAGGAATAATGTCGGAATTAATAATTTGTACGGAACTCCGTTTATAATGGCGGAAAAAGACGGAGACATGGCGATATTTAAACCCGATACGCATAATATGTGGCGCGCCGGGGTAAGCACATCAACTCCACAGAGCGCGGAAGAAATTATACCTGTCGCTTTCATGTTTTCGGATCGCGGACTTTATAAACCCGGCGAGACTGTAACATTCCGCGGAGTTGACCGCTCCAAGGTTCTTGGAATGTATACGATTTATAATGGAGATTACGCCGTTATATTGGAAGAAATGTCTTACAGACCGGCGAAGATAGGCTTTTTGGAAGGAACGACGACAGATTCGGGGAGTTTTTTTGGAAGTATTACTATACCTGAAGATTTACAGCCCGGTTCCTATAGACTCGTTTATAAACGAAAGCATGGCGAGTTTGAAATTAATGAAATTGTCGCAAGTGTTCCCGTAACAGTCGCTTATTTTGAAAGATTAAAATTCCAAGCGTCTCTTTCTTTGCCGCCTGAAGATATTATATTAGGTGACGATATTAATCTTACGCTGAGGGCGAGCTATCTTTCGGGCGGAAGTCTGTCAGGTGCGAAATGGGAGAGCGCATGGTACGAGGAGATGGGCGTTTTTCGTCCGGCAGGCGCGGAAACGAGAGGTTTTGTTTTCGGTCCGCGCAGAGCATGGGACAGTAAGCGCCATGTCGGCTCCGATGAAGGCGCTCTCAGCGGGCAGGGTACAGCTTCCATCACGCGGAAAACAGGCGGCAGTAAAGTGACAGGCGCGCCATATTATTATCAGGCTGAAGCGAGGGTGACTGATTTAAGCAATCAGATGGTAACGGCATACCGCACAGTGTTGGCGCATCCTGCAAGTTTTTACATTGGTTTAAACCGCGGTTCGGGCGGATTTGTCCGCGCAGGGCAGGAGTTTAGCTGCAATTACATTACCGTGAATACAGGCGGAGAAAATACATCTGGTAATAATCTTTTTCTGCAAACAGGCGCCGGCGCAAGGCAGTTAAAGGTTGAACTTTTGAGGGAAGAATGGAGAAGAACGCAGCAGCGCGGAGTTTACGGATATATTAATAACGAATATACATCTGTGCAGATATCGGACAGCGTTCAAATGATAAATATTCAAAGCGGCGGCGGGACTATCAGGGTGAAACCTTCGGCGGCAGGTTATCATATATTGCGCGTAACATCAATAGACAGGGAAGGAAGAACCGCGTTAACTGAAATGGGTTTTTATGTAACAGGCGCAAGCGGTTACTGGAATATGAATAATCCAACAGAACTGCGGCTTGTGCCGGATCAGGATATGTACGAACCCGGCGATACTGCGAAAGTTCTGCTTCAAAGCGCGCTTCCTTCCGGTTACTATCTTATAACCGTAGAAAGAGAGGGAATATTTACGGAAGAAGTAAGATATTTCACCGAATCCGTTTCCGTTATCGATATTCCGATTGCGCGTAACTATGTTCCTGTGGTTTATGTTTCCGTATCTTCTTACTCGACTCGTAAAGGACAACCTGTGCATCAATACGGAGATCCTGATTTAGACAAGCCCAAAGGGTATTACGGCGTAACGCGCCTTGATGTAAATTCGCGCACAAAAGCTTTTTCCGTAACTGTTCAAACGGATAAAAAAACTTATCGTCCGGGAGAGGAAGTAACGATTACTTTAAACGCGTCAAGGGACGGAAAACCTCTTGCGGACGCGGAACTTTCGCTGATGGCTGTAGACAGAGGCGTGCTGGACTTAATCAATTACCGCGTTCCCGATCCTATAAAGCATTTTTATTCGGACGAATATTTTTCGCTCTGCGTTAGCGGAGGAGATTCTCGCTCAATGCTGATGGATCCCGTGACTTATAACATAAGGGATCGAATGGGCGGAGATTCCGAAGACAGCAAAATGGAAGAGCGCAAAGATTTTAATCCAACAGCTGTTTTTGAACCAATGCTTATAACAGATTCTACAGGCAAGGTAACGCATACTTTTAAACTTCCCGACAATCTTACGACATACCGCATAACAGTCTTCGGCGTAACAGGCGATTTGTTCGCGCTTAAAGAAAGCGAAATCGCCGCTCAAAACAGGATAAACGTAAGAGAAGTGGTTCCGCGCCGTCTTAGAGAACGCGACACCGCCGAAGCCGGCGTTTTGATCACAAATCTTGATTCCGCTTCTCACGCGGTAACTGTTAAACTTGAAATCGGCGCTCCTCTTGCGGGTGATGAATCAAGCGGTCTATTAAAAACGCCGGGACGCGCTTTTGTTGACGGAACCGCGGAAAGGCGCGTAACAGTGAGAAGCGGCGAGAACGCCGTTGTCTATTTTGACGTAGCCGCGCAAAAACAGGGTAATATAACCCTTAATTTTACCGTAAATTCCGCCATTCTAAACGAAAGAATGATAAGGGAGATGATTATAGAACGCCCGTTTGTAATGGAAACGGTAACAACAACGGGAACGGTCAGTGATGATTCGGCAAGCGAAGGATTAATTATTCCTTCGTTTGCAGATAACGGAGAGGGAAGTCTGACTCTTACCCTTGACGCGACTCGTCTTGCTCTCCTTGATTCCGCGGTAACATATTTGTTTAAATATCCTTACGGATGCTTGGAACAGCGAAGCTCCGCTATTATGCCGCTAGTCGTTTTCGGCGAATACATTGACGTTTTCAGCCTGAATTCCGAAGTATCCAATCCAAAGCGCGTAGTAGAAAACGAATTAAAAAAATGGGGGCAAATACAGCTTCCTAACGGCGGTTTCCCGTACTGGCCAGACGGCACTAACGCGAATTTATACGTTTCCCTTCGCATAGCGCATATTATAGCCCTTGCAAAGGATAAAAAAATAAATGTGCCGTCTTCAATTAATGTACCGGCTCTTGTCTCATTCATGAACCGTGAATATCAGTCTATGCAAAACCGGCGCATAACTAACGCCGATTATTATTATCAGTCGTATTTGCAGTCTTATATGCTGTATGTATTTTCGATGTTAGGTGAAAGTGTAGACCCGTCGCGGCTTGCGGCGATTTTAAGGCGAGATAATACAGACCCGTCTGTCCTCGCCTTTGTTGGAATGACTTACCTCAACTTAAACCGCAACGCGGACGCGGAGAACACGGCGCAGCGTCTTCGCAATTTAATGCGTCTAACGGCAAGAGGACTTGATCTTACAGACCCGCTGGAGAATAACCGAGGCAGTTATTACGGAGGAATGACAGAACAACTCGCTTTATCGCTTCAATTTTTCGCGCAGCAATTTCCGGGAGACGATATCAATACGCGGCTTCTTTATACGCTGCTGGAAAATCAGCGTTCAAACAGCGGATACTGGGAAAATACGGCGGTAACAGTGCGTATTCTCGGCGCTATTGACGCATTAATCAAAGCGGAAAATTTAGAAGACATTAATGTAAGAACTCAAGTGTCGCTGGGCGCAGCTCAGCTTTTGGAAGGGACATTCAGAGGGCTTGGAGCGAAACCTGTAACAAAAACTTTTGATTTTTCAGATGCTGTAATGGCAAATATTCAAAGGGACAGGCTGCAGCAGATCAATTTTACAAGGAGAGGCACAGGCAGTATTTATTACACAGCGTCGCTGCGATACGCGATACCGTCAGAACTTCAATATTTCCGCGATGAAGGAATAGGCGTTTTTATGAGCATTTACGATGTGAACACAGGCGCGGAAATAAAAGGCACAGCTCTTCAAAGCGGAAAAACATACCGCGCGAGGGTGAGGGTATCATCTTCAAGGGATCGCACCTATGTTGCGCTTCGTGTGCCTGTTCCGTCAGGCGCGGAAATTTTAGACACTGCATTTGTTACAACCGCCTCTTATGAAGAATCAGGCGGCGCACAGGGAGACAATGAAGAAAAGAATACGTCATGGCTCAGTTATCAGGCGATTTACGACAACGAGATTCAATATTTCTGGGACAGATTCTATAAAGGAGAATCAACGGTCAGTTTCCTTTTCCGCACGGCAAGAAGGGGAGTGTATCCTACGCCGCCTGTGCAGGCAGAGTGTATGTATGAAGCTGAAATCTTCGGCAGAAGCAAGGGATTAATTTACACGATTGAGTAAGAGTTATTTTAAAGGCATAAAGACAGTTTATAAAGCCGCAATTATTATAACCGCTGTGTTTTTATTAACATGGATCTTTCTCAGGTTCTCTCCTTACCCTGACTTAAAACAGTTTAAAGCGCGTCCTTACAGCGTGCGTTATTATGATCGTTACGGAATGCTTTTGCAGATAACGCCGCTTGAAGACGGACTTAGAAGAGAAAAGCCTAAGGAGATACCGGTACAAATAAAAGATGTTTTTGTGTTCGCCGAGGATAAAAGATTTTTCCGGCATATCGGCGTTGATTTTTTAGCTTTGAGCCGCGCGGTTTATCAGAATGTTTCAACAGGAAGGAGAATCAGCGGCGCTTCGACTATAACAATGCAGCTCTCCCGCATTATCGCTGATAGTTCAGGAAAGAGGACAATGGGCGGTAAAATCGCGGAGATGTTTAACGCTATTCGTCTGGAAACAAGATTTTCCAAAAATCAGATTTTAGAAATGTATATAAATTCTCTGCCCTTTGGTTTCAGCGCGCAGGGAGCGGCATCGGCTTCACGCAATTTTTTCGCAAGTGAGATTTCCATGCTTTCGCCTGCGCAGATTTTTTGCCTTGCGGTTATTCCAAGGAGACCTAATCATTATAATCCGTATGAAAACCCGCAAAACTGTATGGCGGCGGCGATGGATTTACAGTTAAAATTTGCAGATAACAAAAAATTATCAAGGAAATTGCCGCTGTTAGCGGAAGTTGATGAAAGGGATTTTAAATTCGCGCTGTCTTCTGTAAGGCGTTTTCAGTATCCTTTTGAATTTCCGCATCTTATACGCCTTATAAATTCTCAGCAGCGGAATAAATCAGGAGAAATGCATTTGACTGTCGATTTGGATCTCCAGCGTTATCTTGAAAACGCGATTGCAGGCAATGTGGCGTTATATTTTTCTTCGCGCATTACAAACGGTTCCGCCATCGTCGCGGATATTGAAACAGGCGAAATTCTCGCATGGGTGGGAAGCGCCGATTTTTTTAATGTTTCCGCGGCGGGGCAGATAGACGGTGTGCTTGCGCTCAATCAGCCGGGAAGCAGTATGAAACCTTTTCTTTACGCAATGGCGCTTGAAAACGGTTTTTATCCTTCGGATGTAATAGCCGATGTGCCCATGACCTTCGGCGAAAGTGAAATTTACTTTCCTCAGAATTTCAACAATCGTTTTAACGGTCCTATGCTTTTTCGCGCCTCTCTTGCTTCCAGTTTAAACATTCCCGCTGTATATCTTCTCTACAGATTGAGCGTTAGAAATTATACGCGAAAGCTTCTCGATCTTGGATTTAATTCAATCGAAAAAAGCGCGCAGGATGCCGGTTTAGGGCTGGCTCTGGGTAACGCGCCTGTAAGCCTTTATGAGCTGGTAAGCGCATTCAGTATTTTTCCGCGTGACGGAAATTATCTGCCTTTTACATGGGAAGAAGGAAAGGCAAATAAGGAAAAGAAAATATATCAGGCGGATACAGCAAGAATAATCTGTTCATTTTTATCGGATTCAAGCGCGAGGGTGCTTGCCTTTGGAGCCGGAAGAAATTTCAGAACTTCGTTCCCTGCTATTTTTAAAACAGGGACGGCAAATCAATATCAAAACATTGTAGCTCTTGGAGCTACAATGAAATATTCTGTCGGCGTTTGGATGGGAAATTTTACAGGAGAAACGGTTTTGGATAAAACGGGAAGCTCCATTCCGGCCGCGATTGTGCGCGATACATTAAATGTTTTACACAGGGCAAATTCAAATTTGGTTTTGGATTTTCCTCAACCCGAGGATTGGAGCGTGAAGCGTATCTGCGCTGTTTCGGGAATGGATCCTGCGCCTGCTTGTCTTTCGGTTATAAACGAGTATATACATCACAGCGAAAAAAGAAATATATGCACATGGCATAAAATCGTCAACGGAAGAAGCGAAACCGTTTACCCGGCGGAGTATCAATCATGGTTTACTTCATCTGTGCGCGAAGGATCTTTGGATTATTCTTCGCGTCCTCTTGAGATAATAAATCCCAGAAACGGCTTTGTATACCTTTCCGGTTCAGGCATCGGCTTGGATGAAATACCCGCGGAAATAATCGGCGGCAATGAAAATGTGTTGCACGTAACGCATAACGGAAGAAATTTCAATACAGGACGTCCTTTTGTATTTTTCCTTGAAAGAAAACAGGGGCTTAATACATTAACAGTCAGAAACGGCAGTGAAGAAGAGACAATAACTTTCAATATAGAGCCTTAATTTTTCGTTTTTTTATGTTGATTTTTATTTAAAAATGTGGTATAAATTATACATGAAAAATGTGAAAATATTATTATTTATTGGAGTTATATTAATTTTGAACGCTGCAGAAACAGTTGATGCCCAGAATCTGGGCGACGGGCTTTACGCTAGGTTTATTACGGATCGCGGCGAAGTAATCGCGCGTCTTGAGTACAAACGCTCTCCGCTTACAGTATGCAATTTTGTCGCTTTGGCGGAAGGAAAAATGGATAACCACAGAGGAAGGCGTTTTTACGATGGTCTTAACTTTCACAGGGTTATTTCAAGAGCAAACGGAGACAGAGACGATTTCATGATTCAGGGCGGCTGCCCTCTTGGGACAGGAACCGGAGGTCCCGGTTATCGCTTCCCCGACGAAGTCAATAATGGATTGAAACACGACAAACCCGGCGCTCTTTCAATGGCGAACGCCGGTCCCGGCACAAACGGGAGTCAGTTTTTTATAACGATAGTTCCTACTCCTCATCTTGACGGAAGGCATACCGTTTTTGGTTATGTTGTCCGGGGTCAGAATGTTGTAAACACAATCAAGCAGGGGGAAAAAATACAGAAAGTCGAGATTATCAGAAACGGAACGGAAGCGAATGCCTTTGTTGCAGATCAGGCGAATTTTGACAAGCTGCTTTCTCAGGTAAGCGCAGCCGGCAACAGCAGAAATCAATCTCAGCGTCAGGCTGACATCGCGAAAATCACCGCCGATTATCCCAATACAACGCAGACATCTTCCGGCGTTCGCTTCATCATTCAAAAACAGGGAAGCGGCAACAAGCCCGCGAAAGGACAGACTGTCAGCGTGCATTATACAGGCAAACTGTTAAACGGCACTGTTTTTGATTCTTCATCTAACAGAGGCGTTCCGCTGGAATTTCAAGCGGGAACAGGGAGAGTTATTGAAGGCTGGGATGAAATGGTAATGGATATGAAAGTCGGAGAAAAACGGCTTGTTATTATTCCGCCGGAAAGAGCTTATGGAGAGCGCGGAGCGGGCGCCGCAATTCCGCCGAACAGTTTCCTCATTTTCGATATGGAACTAATCGGCGTTAAATAACCGGAATCAATATGAGCGATGATGAAAACCAGGGCACGAACACAGATATAGTCGGAAAAAAGATTTTTTTTCTTTATCCTTCAAACGCTATGATGGTTCAGATTATTCCTGAGCTTATTCAGCAGGAATATGAAGTTTATATCGTAAAAGATCATGCCCGTCTGCCGCGTGTTCTAAAAAGATATAAAGAAACTGTTGTTTTCATAAATATCGATGAAGGTCAGCCGGAAGCGGAGTGGGAAAAATGGATGGAAACTGTTTCAAACGCGACGCCCGGTACGCTTTTCGGAATTTTTTCTTCCAATTCAAGCGATGATTTAAAAGACAAATATGTAAACAAGTTAAAAGTATCCTGCGGATATATGGCTTTGAAACATGATATGAGCAAAGCCGGAGAATCTGTGCAGGAAATTTTAAAAGTATTAAATATAAAAGGGCGGCGCAAATATCTTCGCGCTTCTCCCGATCGCGATACCATAGCAACCATAAATATTCCCTACGGCAACGATTATGTAAACGGAACGCTCAGGGATATAAGTACAGTGGGTTTTTCCTGTATTCTGACAAATAATCCCGAGATTCCGAAAAATATGCTTCAAAAGGATATTCAGCTAAAACTCCAGTCTATGCTTTTAAAAGTTGAAGGCGTCGTTTTCGGATCGCGCACAGAAGGACCTGATAAAATTTATGTATTTTTATTTACTCAAAAAGTAGACTCTGACGTCCGCTCCAGAATAAGAAAATACATTCAGCAAACATTGCAGGGCAGAATGGATAATGAGATGGCATGATAATGAATCGCGAAGGATGATGTTTTGATAATAAACAAGAAAACATTTATTCTGTTTTCATTTATTTTTTTCCTTCTTATTTCATTAATAGCCGTTGCCGCGTTTACGATTTCCGCGCGCCAAATCAATCATTCGTTTATTGAACAGCAGCTTTCTGTCGCCTCAGAGACAATCAGGCTAAGGCTTGCCTCTATCGTAAACAGCGAATTGGCGCTTGTGCGAAAACTTGCCGATACTCCCGTTATCCGGCAATATTTTCTGAATCCTTCGGATTCTGAATTAGAATCGCTGGCGCACAGCGAATTGAGCGAATATCAGGAGCACTTTGATCTGAAAGTTGTTTTTTGGGTTAACGATGTGGATAAGATTTTCTATTCCACAGGTAACGAACCTTATGTTGTCGATCCCGATGATCCTGTATCTTATTGGTATAATTTAACATTATATAGAACCGAACGTTATAATTTTAACATTAATTATAATCCGAATATGCAGCAGATAAATCTCTGGATAAATGTTCCCGTATTTATAGAATCCGGCAGCAGCGTTCATAAAAACGAAAAAAGACCTCTTGGAATGCTCGGCACAGGAATAGACCTTACTGAGTTTTCGGATTTTATCGTAAACACTTATAAGGACTTCGATAATAATATTACAACATATACTTTTAATAAATTCAATGAAATAACATCAGCTGTGAATTATGATCTTGTTTATAATAAAGTGCGTCTGGACGAACATCTGGGCGGGACAGGAACGGAGATTCTGGAGACAGCGCATAAACTTGCCGAAGGAGACAGTTATTATTTTATTTACGACGATAAAATATTATTAGTCAGCTCCATTCCAGAGATGGAATGGTTTTTGGCGGTGAGTTATCCGCTTCCCGGGCTCTTAGCGATTAACAAATCCATGAATAATATATTTTTTAGCATGTTATTATTGATTTTATTTATTCTAGTTATTATTAATATTTACATTACACGCTCAGAAACCGCTTTAGAAAAACAAAATATTCAATTAACAGAAGCAAATAAAAAATCTGAAGTTGCTTCCCGTGCAAAGAGTGATTTTCTTGCGGCAATGAGCCATGAACTTCGCACGCCTTTGAATACGATTATCGGTTTTTCGGAAATTGAATTGAATAAAACGTCTGTACAAACTCAAAATGTAACGCGTATATACCAGTCGGGTCTTCATCTGCTGCGTATTATCAATGATATTCTTGATTTATCAAAACTGGATTCGGGAAAATTCGAGATTACTCCTGATGAATATGATACTTCTTCCATGATAAGCAGCACTGTGGATATGAACATTATAAGAATAGGTTCTAAATTTATTAATTTTTTACTTGAAATAGACGATGATTTTCCTGCGAAACTTACAGGCGATGAACTTCGTATTAAGCAAATAATAAATAATCTTCTTTCTAATGCCATTAAATACACAAGAGAAGGAACCGTGAAATTGGCAATCAACTGCAAAGAATTACAGGGAAGTCAGGTTCTTGTCACTTTTATCGTAAGTGATACAGGTATAGGAATAAGAGAAGAAGATATCGATAAATTATTCGACGATTATACGCAGCTCGATACGCGGATGAACAGGGAAGTTGAAGGAACAGGTCTTGGTCTTTCAATCGCGAAAAAGATCGCGCAGATGATGGGAGGCGATATTACGGCGGAAAGCGATTACGGAAAAGGTTCTTGTTTTACCGCTCGTATTGTTCAGGAAAGAAACGGCGCATCTGTTATAGGACATGAAACAGCAGCCGCATTGCGCAGATGTCAGCATATTCCTTTTAATAATCTTGTGCCGGAAGCAATAGAAAATAGCGATAGAATAACATGGTACAATGAAAAAGAAGAGGAAAGTAAAACTCAATTTAAAATTCTTGCGGTAGATGATCATCTTAATAATCTTTTATTAATCAGAGAACAGTTAAAACCATACGGCATACATGTTGATACAGCTTCAAGCGGGCAGGAAGCTCTTGATAAAATTCAGGAAATGGGCAAACAGAACGCGTTATACGATTTAATATTGATGGATCACATGATGCCGGGAATGGACGGAATAGAAGCCATGAAAATAATAAGAAACGACAAGCGTTATGCGAACATACCGGTTATTGTACTGACAGCGAATGCGCTTCGAGGCATGAGAGAATATTATCTTGAACAGGGTTTTACCGATTTTATTGCAAAACCTGTAAATCAAAGAACCTTGAACGAAGTGATTAAAAAGCAGCTGTCGCAAAAGGGAGAACAGATTGAAAAAGAATCGGACACGGCAGGAGCCGCATGCGCTGTTTTTTCAGGCGAAATTGTAAGACAGCGCATTGATAAATTAAATCACCTTTGCGTAGGCATGGAGATCGATAATGAAACGGACGATGAATATAAAAAATGCTGCGAAATGCTGAGATCCTGCTGTGAAAATTTTAATTTATGGTCGCAGGGTCATACGCAGTCTGCGCCCGCTTCTATGCAGATTGTAAACAGACTGCAAAAAGCGATTTTAGAAAATAATACTGAAGTAACAGGAAAAATACTAAAAGAACTGGGGTCTGCGGCGCTGACCCCAGAGCAGCGCGATTTATATTTTTACATATACGATGCGCTTATGGACGATAATAATGAAAAAGCGCTCGAAAGGATTAATGAATGGTTAGAATTGTAATAGTTGAAGATCAAATCTTAATGCGCGATCTATTGGAAGAGCATATCAGCAAACAAAGTGATATGGAAGTTTCAGGCGTTTCTGATGACGCTTCAAAAGCGCCGGGTTTGTGCGCCGAGTTAAAACCGGATTTAATTTTAATTGATATTGTAACAAAGTCGGGCACTTCAGGGCTGCAATTCGCCAAACAGATACGCGAGGAAATGCCGGACATAAAAGTTATAGTAATGACGAGTTACCCCGAAATAACTTTTATTGAGGAAGCAATGAAAATAAAGGCGCACAGTTACCTGCATAAAAGTTCGGGTATAGAACATCTTTTATATGTCATTAGAAGCACCATGAAAGGAGCCGGAATTTACCCAAGTCCCGCCGACATATCGCCTTTTGCCCATGTTTTTACGGAAAAAGAGCTTGCGATAATCAATTATGTATGTCAGGGAACTTCCCGCGACGAAATAGCGAAAAATTTGGGAGTATCAGAATCCATGGTAAAACAGTATATAACTTCGATTCTGGATAAATCAGGTTTTGACAGCATTTCAAAATTCGCCATATACGCGGTAAGCCAGGGGCTGATAGTGCCTAAATCGACTATCCAAAAGTCCAGCTAAAACTGTCCAAAAGTCCAGTTAAGACTGTACTTTTTTCCCTTATTTAGAAACTTTTAAATATTACAATAAATAAAAGTTTCATAAATAAGGAGGTTTTTTTATGAAAATTAAATCTAGGTTATTTAAAATATTAAGAATTACAGCGATTTTTTCTGTAATTGCGTTAATTGGGTTCTCTATGATTGCTTGTGATCCGGAGCCGAATACTGAGGATGAACCTGAAAATATCACTGTTACTATTACAGGAGACTTTACTAAATTCAATGGATGGAAAGCGAATATTGCTTTTAGCGCTCCCGGCGAAATGACATTGGCATATGCTGCGAAGATAAATGTGATATCTTCAACAACATCGCTTACTTTTGATATGCTGGATTATGACACCAACCAGTCATTTAATGCATCAGGAACTTATGAGCTTTTACTTTGGTTTGAAAGGTTAGGCAATGAAGACTCTGATTATGTCTTAGAAAACAAGCAAATCAACAATGGAACTAACGCTGTATCTTTTTTAAACTTTACGTTTCTTTCCTATGGACCAGATAAAGGAGTTTTTTATTATTATAATTATAGTAATGAAGACTGCGATGAAACAGTTCTTGTTGAATTATTCTACGGGGAAGGACTCTACAAAGATCAACTTTATATGTATAGTGATCCCAGATGTCCAAAAGGATATTTTCTAACCTTCCCAGTACCGGCAAATACAAAATTCTATTTTAGAACAACAGATATATATAATTATGATATTGAAAGCGGTTATATCCAAGTAGGAAAAGGTAAATCATTAACTGTTACATACGATGGCTATAAACATACATATCCAGGCGAGAATACTCCAGGTTTGCAAAATCACAATATTAACCTGTCAGGTTTTTGGGTAAGAGACAGCGGAGGAGATGCTAAATACTTTATATATGATGGTAATGAGATATGTTTAGCCGAAATATTACCAGGATCGGGATATATTGATACATATATTCAGGTAATTTCATATAACGGTACAAATGTTAGCGCTGTTTTGTTTTTAAATAGTTATCAATATACATTTACATTTAATGCTGTTGTTTCCGGTAGTACGCTTACCATAAGCGGTTTATCCACAGTTGGAGGTATTAATCTTTCAAAATTTAACGGTGCATATTCAAGGGATATAGGATAATCGCGGTGTAATGTTAAATTAATTGTATCCGAAGGAACGCCTGGCATTTGAGTAGTGTCAGGCGTGTTTTTTATGTAATAAAAATAAGGGGAGTATATGAACGCCATAATTAAACTGATACTTGGATTGTTGGGCATATCTAAGAAAGGTTCGAAAAAGAAAAAAACAACCGCGGCAAAGCCAAAGCAAGCTGCGGCAGGTGCGCAAACCTCTTCACCGGTTAATTCAGGGAAAATCCAAACTCCAAGTGCCTGCACTAGTGCAGGCACTACTGTAAGTCAGACAAAACCTATAAGTCAAACATCAACACAGCTAATTCAACCTTCAAAGCCTGCTCCCGTACAGGCTGTGTTATGCGAAACTTGCGCAAGCGCTCTTGACCCCCAAATATGGTTTTGCCAGACTTGCGGCAGCAGGACTTCCCTTGCGGAGCCTGTTTTCAGTTCCGCTTCGGAGGATCAGAAAAAAGTTTCTAATTTTAAATATTCTCAGCAGCATTCGGAAAAGAAAGCAAAGGAATACGCGGCTTTAAATATACAAAAAGAAGGCGATTTTTTATACAAAGTAAACGGAAACTCAATATTAATTACTGGTTTTATTAAGTTGAATGTAGGCGTTCAAATCCCTTCTCAGATTCAAGGGCTTCCTGTTACAGAAATCGGCGAAAAAGCGTTTCGCGAAAAAGGCATTACAAGCGTAACAATTCCCTCAAGCGTTACAAGCATAGGGGAATGGGCTTTCTCTAAAAACGCGCTTACAGCTATAACAATTCCGGGAAATGTCGCGTCTGTCGGAAAATTCGCATTTGCAAATAACGCCTTTACGAGCATTGTGCTTGAGGAAGGCGTTAAATCTGTCGGCGAAAGCGCGTTTGAAAAGCAAACCAAATTCAGCGAGACCGTAAGCACTGTTGCCAATATTGTAATTCCCGGCAGCATGAAAAAAATTGAAGACAACGCGTTCGCAAGAAGCAGAATAGGAAGCGTTACATTTTCAAGCGGTGTAAAAACTATCGGAGATAACGCCTTTTTAGGCAATCAGTTTAAAAGCGTTGTATTGCCCGAAGGCGTTACAGAGATCGGCAAAAACGCGTTTGATGAAAATTTTATAGAAAGCGTTACATTTCCTGACAGCCTTACAAAGATAGGAGAAAGAGCGTTTACAGACGCGAAACTTACATCTGTTAATCTTCCTGTCAATCTAAAAACGCTTGGAAACAGAGCTTTTTATAGCAACAAACTTACAGAAATTACAATTCCAGGCGGCGTTAAAAAAATCGGGAATGAGGCGTTTGCCAAAAATGAACTTACGCGCATAACTTTAGGCGAAGGCGTTGAAAGTATCGGGAAAAACGCGTTCAGCTATAATAAATTTGAAAAGGTAGAGGACATTCCTCTTCCTTCAACTATTACAATAATAGATGATGAAGCGTTTACAAATAACAAAATTACAGGCGATTTAACAATCCCTGAGTCGGTTTCAAAGATAGGAGACAGCTCGTTCTATTCCAATAAACTTACAGGCGTGATGATTCGCGGAAAAACAGAAATAGGCGTATACGCTTTTGGCGCCAATGAAATCAGAAAAGTGATAATCGGCGGCAAAGTGCCGGCTGCAGGAAACAATTCGTTTGACGGTAATAAAATTATCGGAGTCACAATCCCGGAAGGGGTTAAGGTAACAGGCGAGGATACATGGCTTGGCAAAACCGCTCCGTTTAAATCAAATGTTTATTTATACAGGGGAGATACGGATAATCTAAGTTTTGATGATTCTGCTTATTGGGATAATTTTGAACAAAAGATCAAAGCCGACATAGAATCAAAAGTAAAAAAATTGCCTGTTATTTGCTATGACGCCGCCGGAAATAAGATAGGTTCTATTGACAAAAACCCGCAAAGAGCCGGATTCGTTATCTTCGACGAAAAACACAGAGAAGCTCTCGCCAGAATTTTCTTAATGAGCACTTCTTATTACCAAAATCTTGGAATCCCTTACGGTCAATTCAGCACAGATCACGGAGACATAGTGCAGCATAACGGCGGAATGGTCACAGCGGACGGAATTGTTTTACGGGACTTTAGTTATAAATTTGTAGAAGAATATAAAGGCGTTATTAAAAGCTCAGGTAAAGAAGAAGCAGAAAAATTAAGAATCGGCAATATTAAAGTAGAAGGCGAAACAGGAATTGCGTTTGACAAAAACGGCGTAAAAGTAGGTGAAGTCAGAAACAGCGGACAGGACGCGTTAGTATTCGCCGCAGCAATGCTGAGGTTTATTATTTGTAAATAAAAGGAGAAAACATGAATAGGAAAAAACTAACAAAGATTATTTTAATTGCAATAGCGGTAATCGCAGTGGTAATATTCACAATAAACGAAAACGCCGCTTCGGTTTTTAATGATATTTTAAGCGTACTTAAAACAACTCAAGGCACACAGTCAAATTCGGCAGTAAACACAAATACAAACAAGAAAACAAGCAGAACACAAAACAATGAGGCATTAGATTCTTTATTTGGACCAGTAGGACCGAACTACTCAACCACAAACAAGGAAGGAAGGGCGGAAGAAATACGGGAACTGGAAATGCAGGAGTTGAGAAATCAACTTGATAGGAGATAAATTTGAAAAATTATCCAAAAATAAGGAAAACAAATGAGCGACATTGAACAAATAAAACAGGAAGTTCAGGAGCTTTTAGACATCGTTTACGCAGGTAATGAAGCTGTAGCAAAAATGGCTATGAGCGGTTTTTTAAGCAGCCCTGTAGCCGGTAATCTTGGGTTTTGGGAAGATTTACGAAAAGGCTTTATCGCCCAGGCGGGAGGCGAGCAGGCTGTGTTGGCGAAAAAAGAAGAAGCCGGTAGAAAGACTGCGCCTAAACCG
>Ga0209755_10002190_pt1 | contig 27376 bp, 18 predicted proteins | sample TergutCo191P1_FD_187301 | JGI IMG/M metagenome (GOLD analysis project Ga0209755, IMG submission 187301) | Cornitermes sp. P1 segment gut microbial communities from Petit-Saut dam, French Guiana - Co191P1 (SPAdes) (version 2) | ecosystem: Host-associated > Arthropoda: Insects > Digestive system...
GCAACAACAATTTCCATTGTCGATTTTTCGATCTGTTCATAAGTCGGGTTTACGATTAATGTTCCGTCAACCTGACAGACGCGAACGCCCGCAACAGGTCCGTTAAACGGAATGTCGGAAACGACAACTGCGGCGGATGATGCGATAATCGCAAGTATATCCGGCGGATTCACTTGATCTGTCGACATGGTTGTCGGAATCAATTGAATTTCCCGTCCGAAACTTTTGTCAAAGAGCGGGCGCATCGGCCTGTCTATAAGGCGCGAAACAAGGATTTCCTTGTCTTTGGGACGGCTTTCCCTTTTGATAAAACCGCCCGGGATTTTTCCCGCGGCATAATATTTTTCGTTATAATCTACAGTGAGGGGCACATAATCAAGGCCCTCCAAAGATTCCGCCGACGAGCAGACAGAGGCAAAAACCGCCGAACCTGCATACTGCGCAAAGACTGACCCGTTCGCCTGTTTGGCGATCCTGCCGGTTTCCAGAATAAGGTCTTTCCCGGCTATATTGAGTGTTACTTTATGCATCATTATTTACGCAATCCCAGCTCTTTTATCAGCTTTCGGTAACCTTCCAGATTTGTACTCTGAATATATTTGAGCATTCTGCGGCGCTTGCCGACCAAAATTAAGAGTCCCCTCTGACCCGATTTATCCTTTTTAAACTGCTTGCAGTGTTCTGTAAGCTGATTGATACGTTCAGTTAATAGCGCTATCTGAACTTCCGTTGCGCCTGTGTCCTTATCGTTTTTGCCGAATTTGGCAACGATTTTTGCCGCGCTTTCTTTGTCTAAAGCCATTGATTTTCTCCTGTTTAAACCCTATGTTTGGCTGAATTTTGGCACAAATATTAAAAATTGTCAAGGTGCTACCCCAGAACACAGGCATATTTCCAGATTTCGCTTGTCTTTTCGATAATGGCGACGAGTTTTTCGCCTTCAAATACCGCCACCTGGTTAAGAGAAGAGTTAACCACGGAGTTCACTGAGGGATTTAAAGAAGAGTTCTCGCCAAGACGCGAAGGCGCAGAGGGATTAAAAGAAGAGTTCTCGCCAAGGCACGAAGGCGCAAAGGACGCAGAGGAATTAAAAGTTTTTTTATCAAATAAAATGTTAAGTTGTTTTCCATGTCGTATATAATCTGCTTCTTGTGATGTTACTTCGATCCAAGAAATACCTAACTGATTTATCACATTTTTATTTATTTCCTGTAAATTATATTCTCTAAAACTCTCTTCATCTTCTCTGCGATCTTTGCGTCTTTGCGTCTCTGCGAGAGTTTCTCTTTTTTCTTTTCCTTGATGTTCTCTGTGCCTTTGTGCCTCTGCGAGAGTTTCTTTTAAACAAAACCCTGCGATTTGCGTGCGTTTTAACTCGCAAAGATGCGCCCTGCTCCCCGCCGCTATCGCAATATCACGCGCAAGAGAACGTATGTATGTGCCGCTTGAACAATGTACAAAGATATCCGCAAAAGGCGGCTCCCAGTTTGACAGTTTCAAATCGTAAATGGTAACAGGCCGCTTTTGCATTTCCGGCATTTTTCCCTCTCTTGCCAAAACAGAGGCGCGTTTTCCATCGATATGGATCGCGGAAAATGAAGGCGGCGCCTGCATTATTTCGCCCGTAAATTGAGGGAGTGTATCCTCAATTTGCCGCCTTGTTGGAAGAGGCGCTTTGGCAATTATATCCCCTTCCGGGTCAAGGGTATCTGTTTCATTTCCGAAAAAAATGCGCCCTTCGTACTTTTTATCGCAGTGGGTAAACCATTTGCTTAAACGAAGAGCCTTTCCAACCAGCACGATTAGAAGCCCGGATGCAAATTTGTCCAAAGTGCCTGTATGTCCCACCTTGCCTGTGCCAAGAGCGCGTTTAATGTCGCGTAACGCATCGAACGAGGTTATGCCTGAGGGCTTATTAAACAGTATTAATCCCGAATTTTCCATTATTTCATATCGCTATGACATCAATGGTACATTATTGTGTAATATTATCAAGGGGTTCATTATTCCATTTAACTGAAAATCTTGATATAACAATCAATAAAACAGCTCCTCCTGCAATAACCCATGAAAGAATTTTCATTCCGGCGCTTATATTATTCGCAATTATATAACTAAAAACAATAGGTCCAACACCCATGGACAAATTTTCTACAATCGAAAACAAACCAAGCGCTTTTACCGATGAAATCCTATTCTCCTGATACAGAAGCGTAAAATATGTTTGAATGTTTGCAAAAGCGAATATATTGACGATAGCAAGAAGTATAATGGTAACAATCAGCATACTTACCGAAACATTTAAAGAGAATATAAAAAACGCTGCTGCGTTAAGAAAAAGCGGCAATATAACCGAAAGAAGAACCGGCACTTTTTTTGCCATTAGTCTGCACAGGCTTGCGGAAAAAAGTATGGCAAACAAACCGCTTAAAAGCATCAATTGACCGATATTCGCTTCTCCCAAACCGTTTTCCATTGCAAAAACCGGCATAAAGTATTCCGAAAAATTCATTGAAATAACATAAGGGACAAACGCCAGGAAAAGAATGCATACAACAACAGGCTTAAAAATAAATTTAATAAATGTGAAATTTTCATTGCTCTTATTTTTAATAAGGTCTTTAACCATTGTAACTTTTCGAAGCCTTGTCACCATGCCTGTACTTTCATAAAGACTTGAAAATATACTTGACCGAAGTGAATAAACAATCATTATTAAAAATAAAAACGCTATTAATGCGGAAAAAACAAACAATAATCTATATGGAAAAAATTGCGCAATCATCGCGCCGCATACAACCCCTGCGTTTAAGCCGGAAATATATGAAGCGCTAAGGTGAGCAAAACCGTTGTTTACATCGGAAGCATTCTTCTGCGAACCGATAATTGTATTAAAAATCAAACTGAAAGCGCCGCATGACAAACCTATTAAAGCATACCCCAGAGAAAGACTAATTATATTATTCGCCAAAACACACAAAATATTACCTGCCAGAATTATAACACCTGATATAAAACTGATTTTTTTTACTCCGACTATATAAAGCAAGCGCGGAACAATGACAAGCGAAATAACAATAAAAGAAGAAAGAGCGACAAAAGGCAGCGTTATGAAAAATTCCCTTGGTATGTTAAAAAGAGGAATATAAAGTTCTGCCGAATACAAAGGCAGTATCGCGCTTGCAAAATTTATGGAAAAATACATAAAAAAGGCGGCAGCTCTAAGAAGTTCAGGCTGAAAATCGGAACTCAAACCTGTTTTATACGTTGTAACAAGACGGTTTATCACCGTTCCGTAAGACCTGGAAGCGACTTTTACATATCCGTCTTTATTAAATTCTTTTTTATAGGAATTCAACAAAAATGTTATCGCGCTTTTCAGCGCATTTTGTTTTACTTCTATTATATTATCACCCGAGTGCATTTTTTTTCTTTTGTTAAAAGCGTCAAACATGGAAAGACATTCAATTACAATCAATAAAAACGCTACAGTAGAGGCAAGAACAATCAAGGCAATTTGAATTATCATGTTTCTGTTATTGCGTTCAAATGACTGTACATTCAGATCAACTTCGATTGTGGCTATTATATTTCCGTCTTTGTCAAAAACGGGACCCATAACATATTCCCATATTCCCGACGGCAAAGGTTCACGAAATCGTTTATAATTTCTTTCAATATGCACTTCTTCGACATAGCTTCCTTCAAAATCTCCCCAAGGATGATATGCGTGATGCGCATATTCCAAATCATAAACAGTATAAATAACACCGTCACGCTCCACCCAAATCAGGCAGCCTATTTGCTCTCCTTTAAGGTTCAATTCTGAAAAAAGCGAAGTAATTCGATCCGAAAATTCGCGATACCTGTCACTGTAAAAATCTTTTGGGGATCGTAATTCGTTAATTAGATCAATATCAATGTAGGTTGCCATTAATCTGGAAATATTTTCAAGCTCTTGATATGTTTTTTCAGTGTTATTTTTTTGCATTTCATTTATTATTATAAGAGTAGAAATGCTTGCTCCTAATAATATACACAAACCAAACAGCAATATCTGTTTAAAAAGAGGGCTTGCTTTCTTTTTTTTAAGATAAATTGACGTCCATACAAGCAGTAAAATAAAAATAATCGAACCTATGAAAAATAATGAAAAAAGAATGAATCTTATTATTATTTCCGCTTTTGGCAGCGTATATGAAGAAATACTTTTATAATCGCCGTTTGCGTTTATTAACAGCATATCATCAGCAAGATAAGAAGCAAAACAGGTATTATTATGACTTGAAATATAATTATAAAACAAACCGTCCATTTCCCGATTTTGATACAAGACAGTATTTATCCCCGTATAAGTGTCAATCAAACCAATTACATTATTCCATACATCTGTATACACAATATTATTGTTATTATCACTTAATGCCATATAAGGCTGTATATTATCATCGGCTGTAATTTTATTATGCGAACCTGTAAAACTGTAGTCATAAATTATCCCGCTCTGGGTTGTCCATACCAGCCGTTTGTTTTCTGTATTTATTCTACAGTATGCCAGTTCTCTAAAAGCATTTGAATACGGAAAAAATACCGTATCAGGCGTTTCTTCAGTTTGATTAACATTTATTCTTTCAAGATAAAAACCGTCGTTTTCAAGTCTGGCAATATATAGAATATCTCCGTCAACAGCAATCCCGCTTATTTTTCCTTTTGTAATAATAAAATCATTGTTTGTATAAGTGTATGAATAAACAACACCCAAAAATTTTCCTTTAGGCGAATATTTTAAAATACGTTCCGTATTTTCTTCAAACGCTGCGCCGAAATTATTATCATGAACATACAAATTATTTTCATTGTCCAGTATTGCATGTTTCGCCGAATCAAATGAACGAGAGGCGAACATGCCTGCGTGTACCTTGTATATTAATTCGCCTTCGTGATTTATAACGACAATTTTTTTTGCGGAGTCCGCAATAACCGCTATAGCCTTTTCATTACCGCTGACAGCTCCCATCCATTCCAATGGCTGTTCATTAAGCCACGGCTTAAATGTAAAATTATCCCTAAAAAGAAACAATACAACAACAATTATAATAAATGCCGTAATTGCAATTAATTTTATTTTTTTCATATTTTTCCTTCTATAAACATATTCTTGTTGTACGTTATCATATATTTTTTCCATAATTCATAAGTGCTTAACATTTTTTTAAATTTCCTGAGTCCTTCATGCCCCATATCCTCATTTATATTCATATATTCCGAATCTGTAGCATGTTCGCTGTACATTTTATATATAAGAAATAAAAAACCGTCAGGAATTATTGATTTGCCAAAGTATAAAAAATTAATTTTTTCGTTTATTTTCTCTGAAATAATATAACCTGCCGGATTTTTATTATCATAAATATACAATCCGTGATGAACTTTTTCATCAAAAATCTTAAGGAAAACTTCTATGGCATCTTTTTCACAGCCGTAAAAAGCGCGGCATTGAGGGCAATCCTGCTGACTGCACCATTTTTCTTCAATTTCCGGTAATAATTTTATATTGCTATTTGTTATCGTTTCTACAGAAATGTCCTTGTTTTCCAATATTTTTTTGATTCTTTTCCTTTTATAATAATTCGCAGACCCTTGAAGATCCGCCAAATCCATTATTTTATATGCATATTCGCGGTCATTATTATAATAAGCTGTTTGAATTGTATAGCCGGTTACGGTTTCATATTCGTCTACCAGATATTTATCAATAAACTTAATCCTAAGAAAAGGCATAGAAACCTTTTTACAATATTCAAAAAGAGTATCAATAATAGGCTGCAGCGGATACGATTCATTTTCCTGCGGGCGATGAATAGTCCAATAAACATCGCGTCCTTCATGAAAAAATACCGCGCAAAGACAATCATTAATAATCTTATACAAACCAAAAAATGTATTCTGCCATGTAACATAAGTTGCAATATTTTTTTCCTGCAATAAACTGCCGTAATTGTATTTTTGCAAAAGAGTATAACTATTCGTGTCTATGGGAAGAAATCCTTCGTTGTTTAATAAATACGAATGTATTTTTTGGTATTTTTCATTCATTTTTATGCTCCTGTTTATTTTTTATCAAATGAAAATACACTTTGCAAAGATGGATCTGCAAGATGTTTTTTTGCTTCCTCAAGATGATGAATTGCGCAAATATCGCCCGGGTCAGCCTCTATAACTTTTTCAAAACGGTGTACTGCAGCGGCGTAATCTTTAGTGTGGAATTTTCTAACCCCCGATTCAAATACTTTTTTTGTTAACAGGCGTAATTTCCTGTCTTTTTGGGGAAGCGCGTCAATAATATCAAATAAACCCAATACTTCATTTACACCCGCAGCGCGAACCATGCCGATAAAACGATATGAAAATTCGGATTCCCTTCCTGTTAACTGATTCATTGTATCTTTTGATATAAGAACGCCCGACCCTGTCTGTTTGGAAAGCCCTTCAAGACGTGAAGCCAAATTAACATTAGCCGAAATAACTGTGCTGGAAAGTCTTTCGTTTTCGCCTACAATACCCATCATTACAGAGCCTGTGTGAATGCCAACGCCAATATTAATTCCGTCAACTCCTATCTTTACTCTGGTAGTTTTATCTATGACAAGCTTTTGGTATAATTCAATTCCTGCACGAACCGCGTCTATACCATTTACAAAAAGCGCCATTGCCGCATCGCCGATAAATTTATCAACGAATCCTTCGTTTTTACGGATAATGGGTCCTGCAATACCCAGTATTTCATTGATGAATATAAAATTTTCGTGAGAAGTCATCATTTCCGAATTTATTGAAAACGCCCGAATATCAAAAAACAGCACGCTTAAATCCCGCAGTACGTTATCGCCCAATTTCATTTTTGATATATCGGAAACCCCAAGATGTTCCATAAATTGCACAGGAACAAAACGTATTGTAGATTCGTTTAGACGGGTAATGCGATCAAACTGTATTTGAAGTTCTTCCGCCATATTGTTAAGGCCATGACTTACCCTTCCAAGTTCATCACGGGCTTTATAACGAACACGTTCGTGTCTCTTGCCGTCCGATATGGCTTTAAGAACACGCGCAACAGAAGACAATTGTCTAATAATAACGGAAATTGTAACTGCAAGAACAAATAAAATAATTAAACATATTACGGCTACAGTAAACGTAACATTTCTTTTAAGTTTTGCGTTATTGAGTTCATAGCCGGTCATGTCAAAACCGACTTCAAACATACCGGCTGCTTCCCCTTTGCTGTTGTATATCATTATTTGAGCGTAAGCCCAATCACCGTTATACAATTCGTAGATACCGCCGGCAGGTTTGCCGCTCATCAATAAATTAATGCCTTCTTCATCAAGTGATTCGAGCGGACGGAAAAGATTTAATTCTTCGGAAGAAATTACAATTACTTTCTCAAAACTGTCTCCCTTAAAAATCGCCGCATAATAGGCTTTGTTCCAGGGGTCTGCGTTATATCCGACAAATTCTTTTACAAGTTCCGATAACTTTTTATATTCATCGCTGTGGACATCTTTAATGGACGTGATTTTGTCAACATCATCACCGTCTACCATTCTTGAAAACGCTACCGACAGCGCTAGCATTTCGTTAAATAATGTTTCGTTATTCTGTTCTGTCATCATATCGTATGTAATTGAAAATACGATAAAAAATGCAATTATTAACAGAGGAATTACCACTATTGATTGTTTGATAAAAAGAGAAACATACTTGTCCAAAAGTCCTATGAATAAAATCAAAAGACCTGCAATCAGCGAAACAATGCCAAGTATGATCGCAATGTGAATGATAAATATATGTAATCTTTCCCGTAACGGCAGCCTAAGGCAGTCATTATATGTTTTAAATGTATTGCCGTCATACAGCCAGACAGTATCGCCGTATACGCCCGCAAATGTATTACCAAAAAATCCAAATCCTTTAAGGGCGGGTTTTTCACCGTTTGCCTCAAGCGGCTCAAAATATAATTGCGGAATTACATTATTATATAATACACCCTCCACCCCCATATTAATGCGATAAATAAAATTCGACTGCATATCAAAAAATACCATATTTCCGGTTGTTTCATGGAAAATATGCCAGGGATGGATTCCGCCGTCTTTTTTATCCCAGTTAAAAGAAATTATCCTTTGGGGAGAACCTCCGTTTTTAACTTCGTATATGTCACCGTCGCGCAGAACATAAGCAAAATTATAGAAGTCTTTAAGTACAAGCTGAGCGACCATAAAATCACCTGTTATACCGTGTCTTTCGTTGTAAAAAACAAACTGCTGCATGTCGTCGTTAAGCGTGTAATATTGATATAAAGTTACTTTGTCTTTTTCAGTCTGAGAAAAAGTAAGAATTCCATTTGTGCATTGAAATGATCCAAATTGGTAAAAAAGGCGCGGGTTGGCAAACGGATCATCATAACTTATACTGATTATGTCTTTAACAAAACGGCCGTGATTATCATATTTTCTTACAATGTCACGCTTTGTTAAAATTGCGTCATACTCCGCTTCTATTGCGTAAACATAAATATTTCCGGCTTCATCAATTGCGGCATCTATGAGCCTTGTATATTCCTTGAATTTGTCGATAGTTATAGTTTTAAGTATATCGCCGTCAGGTGTCATGCAGATAAGACGGAACGAGCCGTTGTCTATAATATAAAGATTGCCGTCTTTTTCATATTTCGCCATAGCCGGAGCCGATATATTTGTAGTTTGCCGAAAAGGTTTTTCTTTAAGCGTATCAAAATTGACAAGGCATAACAGGGCACAACCAAGGAAAATAATGCAGCAAATGGCAAAAATAACCCTTAAAAGAGGTTTTTTCCCGATACTGTGGTTGGAATTTATTGTCATTGCTGTAATTTTAAACGACATAAAAGGCTAATGCAATGATATTAGTGTGATTTTTACGCTTTAAGGGTGCTTTTTGCTCTTTATATTTAAAAAAATTCCACTTTAACCCGACTCCACCAGGTTTTCTATTTTTTTTATCAAATCGAAGCTGTCGGAAACGCTCCTGTCGATATGAAACCTGAGTTTTGGGATTTTTCTTATGTACATTGAAACACCCAACTGAGACTGTATGAAACCTGCCGCGCTTTGCAAGCCCTCAACTTCTTTTTCTTTTACGTTTCCGCGTATGTCGGAAACATAAACGTCCGCATAAGACAAATCCCTGGACACGTCAACTTTTGTTATGGAAAGAAATGTGTTTACGCGCGAATCTTTTATTTTTCCTTCGATGATGAGGGAACTAATTTTTTCCTGAATCGAAAGACCAAGCCTTTCAGTTCTAAAACCTGCCATATATACTTTAGGAACTCAGTTTCCTTGCGATTTCTACAGTCTCGATGATTTCCAGGTTGTCGCCGATTTTTATGTCGTCAAAACCGTCAAGACCGATACCGCATTCATAACCCGCCGCAACTTCTCGCGCGTCATCCTTAAACCGTTTAAGCGATGCGATTTTTCCCGAGTGAATTACAATTTGATCCCTTACAACATTTACAGTGCAGCTTCGCTTTACGGTGCCTGTTAGCACATAACAGCCTGCGATTGTTCCCACTTTTGGAACCTTGAATGTGTCGCGGATCTCCACTGTTGCGATAATTTCTTCTTTTGTATCGGGCTTTAACATTCCTTCCATTGCCTGTTTTATTTCTTCCACGGCTTTGTAAATGATGTTGTACTTTCTTATGTCGACTTTTTCCTGATCTGCAAGTATTTTTGCTTTTGGCAAGGGACGCACGTTAAAGCTGATAATAACCGCTTTTGACGCAATCGCAAGATCAACATCGCCTTCGTTTACAGGACCCGGAAGCGCCTGAATTACATGAAGACGTATTTCTTTTGTGCTTAATTTTTCCAAACTTGATTTTAACGCCTCGGCGGAACCTTGAACGTCCGCCTTGATGATTACCTTCAGTTCCTGAATCGAGCCGTCGCTGATTCTGTCATGAAGCGTTTCCATCGTAACCTTTTGAAGCGTCTTTGCGTCTTCGAAACGGCGAAGTTCCTGCCGCTTGGAAGAAAACTCGCGCGCGATTTTTTCGTCAGGAACTACCTGCAAAGGATCGCCTGCGTTCGGGATGCCTTCAAAGCCAAGCACTTCAACCGGCATGGACGGAGTTGCCTTGTTTATTTTTTCTCCCTTGTCGTTGAATATCGCGCGCACTTTGCCGGGCCATATGCCTGCAACAAACGCGTCTCCTATCGCAAGGGTTCCCCTTTCCACCATTACAGTGGCTACAATTCCGCGTCCGTGATCAACTTTGGATTCGAGAATTTTTCCTTCCGCGCTGCATTGGAAGTTCGATTTTAAATCCAAAAGCTCCGCTTCCAATAAAATTGCGTCAATCAATTTGTCGATACCCGTTTTTTGCAAAGCGGAAAGCTCGACAAACATTGTCTGTCCGCCCCAGTCTTCGGGCATCAAACCCAAATCCGAAAGCTGGCTTTTTACCCTGTCCGGGTTTGCTTCCGGCTTGTCGATTTTATTAACCGCGACAATAATCGGAACCTTTGCGTCTTTTGCGTGATTGATAGCCTCGATTGTTTGCGGCATGACGCCGTCGTCGGCCGCAACTACAAGAATTACAATGTCTGTGATCTGCGCACCGCGCGCTCTCATTCTTGTAAACGCTTCATGACCCGGCGTATCAAGGAAAGTGAGAGCGCCGTGCGGCGTTTCCACCATGTACGCGCCGATATGCTGCGTGATGCCGCCGAACTCGCCCGACACTACGTCCGCTTTTCTGATTGCGTCAAGTAATTTTGTTTTTCCGTGATCGACATGTCCCATAACGGTTACGACAGGAGGGCGCGGAAGAAGAATTGCGTCATCGTCGGATGAAGTTTCTATAACAGTTTCATCGTAAAGGCTTACTATTTTAACGTCTGCGCCGAACTCCGCCGCAAGAATTGTCGCGGTGTCGGCATCGATCTGCTGGTTTATTGTTACCATCTGGCCCATACTCATCAATTTTTGAATAAGGTCGGATGCTTTTAAATTCATTTTTCGCGCAAGCTCGGAAACCGAAATAACTTCCATTATGTCGATGGATTTTGGAACAGGGTTTGCGACATGCGTAATTTTCTTTTTTGTCTGAAGGAGTTTTTCCTCCATCTCGAGTTCTTTTTCTTTGCGGTTATAAACGGGTTTTTTTGCGATAAACTTCCGTTTTGCAGGACCCTTTCCTTCAGGTAACGGACCTTGCGCGGCAGTGCCCGCTCCGCCTCCTCTTTGTCCTTGCTGTCCTTGCGGTCTTCCAAAACCGCCGCCAAAGCCGGGTTTTCCGCCGGGTTTTGGAGGGAAGCCGCTTCTTTGTCCTTGAGGACCGCCTCCAGGGCGCGGTGTAAAACCTCCGCCCTTGTTATGCGACGCATCATTGTTTTGCCTGTTGCCTCTGGGCTGACCGCCTGTACCCGACGGCCGCACAGGACGCTGAGATTGGGGATGACCTCCAACCAGTTTTCCGCCGACTCTTCCTGCGGCGGCTGCAGGACGCTGCGCGATTGGAAACGAGCTTACGCGCGCAGCCTCATCCTGACTTGTTTTTTTATTTTCCGGAGCATCGGATTTTTTTGGGTGTGACGGTTTTGCAGAAGGAGAGCTGACAACCACTTTGGGCGGCGCTTTCTTTACCGAGACAGGCGCTGAAGGTTTTTTCATTACAACCTTCACTTTGCGCCGCTCACCCTGATCGCCCTGATTCTTTCCTGCAGAACTTTCCTGTTCGCCTGAAGTGTGCTTTATCAGCTGAGCTTTTGGTTTTTTACTCTTGTCGGAATCTTCCGCCATAAATCTAATTAACCCTCCTCCTCTTCATATTCAAAACTGAGGCCTATGCCGCAGCTTGGACATGTTGTCATGTCAACCGTGATCTTTGCTCCGCATTCGGGACATTCGTATTCTTCGCCTTCGCCAGTTTCCTCTTCTTCCTCTTCTTCGCTTTCGGCTGCGGCTTTTTCGCTTTGAGTTTCCTCGAAGTGTTCTTCTTCAACTATCTCTACATATTCTTCTATAAGTTTGCGAAGAGCGTCAAGTTCTGCAGAAGACAATCCTTTTGCTTCCAGTTCTTCCTGACTTAAGCCGAGGAAGTCTTCGATAAAATCAATGCCGTTGTCAAGAAGCACTTGAGCCGTGCGGCTGTCCACGCCCGGAAGTTCCGCAATGCGCGAAATTTCGTTGTCTTCGGTTTCTCCGAAAAGGTTTGCAACCGCGCGTCTTGATTCGGCGGCAATATCCATTTCCGCAAACTGCGATTCTGTCTTAACGTCGATGTTCCAGTCTACAAGCCTGTTTGCAAGACGAACATTAAGACCCTGTTTTCCGATTGCAAGCGACAGCATTGAATCGTTTACAACAGCCAAAGCCTGATTCTTTCCTTCGTCCAAAATTATGACATCGCGCACTTCCGCAGGAGAGAGCGCATTTTTTATAAAGCGTCTCGGATCCGGATCGTACTTTAAAATATCGATCTTTTCGCCTTCAAGTTCCTTTATTACAGCCTGAATTCTTACGCCCTTCAAACCGACGCATGCGCCGACAGGATCAACATCTTCGCGGTTTGAATAAACCGCAAGTTTTGTGCGAAAGCCGGGCTCGCGCACAATTTTATGTATCTCTACCGTTTTGTCGTAAATTTCCGGCACCTCAAGTTCAAAAATTGCGCGTACAAAATCGGTATGCGTTCTGGAAAGAATAACCTGAAGCCCCGAATCGTCTTTTTTCACTTCATGAATCAGCGCCTTGATGCGATCGTTTACATGGTATATTTCGCGCGGAGACTGATATTTTTTTGGAAGTATGCCTTCCATTTTTCCGAGGTCGACATAAATTGTTCCGTTGCGCTCCCTTTGGTAATAACCGATAATAATCTCGCCCTGTTTGTCCTTGAACTCGGAATAAAGTCCTTCTTTTTGAATGCCCCTTATCGTTTGATTCGCTTTTTGTTTTGCGCTTTGCACATTGGTGCGATCAAACATTTTCGGATCGATTTCGACAAGAATGTCATCGCCGATTTCGGCTTCCGGATTCAATTCCCTTGCTTCGTCCAAATCTATTTCTGATACAGGATCATATACGCCGTCCTGTTCTACAACTTTCTTTTTTGCAAAAATGGATACTTCCAGATTTTCTTCATCAAATTGCACAACAGCGTTTTCGGCGTTGCCAAAACGGTGTTTGTATGCGGCAATTAGCGTATCTTCAATGGTGCGCAGTATCAGTTCTTCAGGAATACCGCGATCCTGGTTTAACTGACGAATTGCCTGCGACATATCTGTTCCCAATTTACACCTCCTGTGAGGAATCAAGCTTTGCTTTTGCAATGTTGTCCAATTTCAAGCTTAAGATCCCTTCCTTTGTCTTTATCGTAATTTCTTCTTCGTTGACAGATTCCAATAATCCTGCCGTCCACTCGGTAATATCCGTACGGTAACACCGCACTCCCCTGCCCAAAAAAAAGGCAAATTCATCTGTGTCCTTTATGAGCCTGTCAATTCCGGGAGACGAAACCTCAAGGTAAATATCGTTCCCTTCAAACGCAAGTTCAAGACGAGGCATGACTGCGCGGTGAACTTTGGAACAATCGTCGGTTCCGATACCCTTCCCGTTGTAAATGACCGCTCTTATCCGAACGCTCCCGCGATGCCTTGATACCGAAAGCTCTATAAGGCAAAACCCAAGTCCCTTAAGAACTGTCTCCAACGAATCGCGAACAAGGTCGTTTTCTGCAGAATGCGTTTCTTCTGCCTTTTTGCGCATTTCCCTCCCCCGCCAACTATAAAAAAAAGGGTCTCCTTGGAGCCCTTTTTTTTAATGAAATGCTATTCTAACAACAACATACCTTTTTTTGCAATTTTTGTCAATACCCGGAAAAGAAATTTACTGATTAATCGGAATTTCCCTTGATATTACGGACGCTTCGTCAAATTCGCTGTGCAAAAGGCGTTCTGCGATTGCGCTGAGCTGATCCCTTATATTTTTGGGCCAACCCCGCATTTTCAGGTCTGCAAGGGCGCTTTTTGCCCCTTTTTTGTCAAATGCGGCGCAGGCAGCCTGAATTGCCTTAAGTTTTTCCTGCAAAAAGACGCGTCCTTCCTCGTCCATTGCCTCATTTTCCTGATCTTCATGCGACGGATCCAATTTGTCGATGATTTCATTAAGCGAGTTCAGGAACGCGGGAAGCGAAGACAAAATAAGCTGGGTGTTATTGTCTCTGCCTGCCTGTTCCAATTCGGCTGCCTTGGACGAAACATCCCCTTCTCCGACATTTGCAAGCGCGCTTTTTAACGCATGAACATTGATGATAAAATTCGCAATGTCGTCGACTCTTCTGCAGTTGTTGTCGCAGATTGCAAGAAGCTGCGCCGCGGCTTTTCTTGCATCGCGCACAAAGAACTCCGCCAATTGCGCATCGATTGCTATGTTGTGTTCGCCCGAAGCGTACAGGCTGTTTTTTTGTTTGCGCGCTTCATCAATAACTTCGGCAGGCTGTTTGTCACGGATTAATTTGTTCAGTATGCCGTTTAACTGGCGAACGTCTATCGGCTTGGAAATAAAATCGTCAAAACCGTTGTTAATGAACATCTCGGCCTGTCCTGCAAGCGCATTCGCGGTTAACGCGACAATCGGACCTGTGTAGCCAAGGCTTCTTATGAGTTTTGTGGCTTCGATTCCGTCCATTCGCGGCATCATGTGATCCATAAAAATTATGTCAAAGGTTTGGCCGTCCCTTATTTTGTCCACAGCGTCAAAACCGCTTGTCGCAGTATCGATTGAAAGTCCGTAAGGCGCCATCAAACCGCGCGCGACATAAAGATTTGTTTCAACATCGTCCACAACCAAAACGCGTCCGTAAGGCATAAAGTCCTGCGTTATCTGCGCATTTCTCATTTTGGTGGTGTTCTTCAGATTGAGCTTCATTAAGTTTTCAGCAAGTTCTTTGCCGATTGGTTCCGCATTAAGACAGACTTGAGGAAGACGAACCATAAACGCAGAACCCATGCCGGGCGTGCTTTCTATGAATATTTCGCCGCTCATAAGCTGAATCAGGTTTCGCGTAATATTCATTCCAAGACCCGTGCCTTCGGTTTTCCTGTTGGCTTCCATGTTAAAGCGGCTGAATTTGTCGCCCAATTTTTTTACCTGTTCTGCGGTCATTCCCTGACCCGTATCGCTTACCCTCACGATTAAATTCACGGTATCCCTGTCTTTCAGAATTTCCGCAGAGAGCATAAGTTCTATCTGCCCTTCCATTGTGTATTTGAATGCATTTGAAAGAATGTTGTTCAAAATCTGCTTGATGCGAAGTTCGTCGCCGAAAAGGGTGCACGGCACATTCTCGCTTACCGTCAATTTGAAATCTATCGGCTTGCTTTCGTAGCGCATGATGTTCAATTTGACAGTGTCGTGAATCAAACTTGCAATATCGTACTGAACGGAAATCAATTCAAGTTTTCCCGCTTCTATTTTTGAAAGATCCAATATGTCGTTTATAATGCCGAGCAAAAGGTCGCCCGAATTGTAAATTCTTTCCAATGCTTCCCTTGTGACAAGGGGTATTGTCGTATCCTGAAGCTGAATTTCCGTAATGCCCAAAATTGCGTTCATCGGCGTTCTTATTTCGTGGCTCATTTTTGCGAGGAAGTCGCTTTTTGCCTTGCTGCTTTCTTCGGCAATTTCTGCCCTTCGCATTTCGGCAATCATCGTTTTTATTTCCCGCAAATCCCTGACATATCCTGCAACCGCGTATTCGCCCTTGAACTTTACGCGCACCAAAGTGACTTCTGTAGGTATCTGCTCGCCGTCAAGTTTTTGATGCATCCATTCAAAGCGGCAATAGCCTTCTTCGAACGCTTCGTCAAAATATCTTAAAATTTGATCTTTGGACTCAACGCCTGTCGGCTGATATTGCGGGAAGAAATCGAATATGCGATCAAAAAATTCCTGCTTGTTGGAGATGTCAAAAAGACGCACAATCTCCTGATTGCACTCGACAATTTTCATTTTGTTGTCGATCATAAAACAGCTTAAAGGCGTTGCGTCGAACAAAACCTGCGTGCATTCGTCGGCTTCGCGCATCTTCGCCATGATGCCTTTTATTTCGCGCAAATCCCTTGTATAGCCGCAAACCATGAAAGTGTTTCTGTATTTTACGCGAACAAGCGTAATCTCGCACGGGATTAACTCGCCCGAAAATTTTCTGTGCATCCATTCAAAACGGGTGCTCCCTTCTTCGAACGCTTTTTTTACAAATTCTGTCGCCTTGACGCTGGACAATTTTCCGTCGGGCTGATATTCGGGCGAAAGATCGTAAAATCTTTCCAGGTATTCCTTTTTGCCGGAAAGCCCGAACAGTTTTACGGCTTCGCTGTTGCAGTCCATATTTATGAAATTCTGATCCCAGAAATTCGCGCAAAGGGGCATCGCGTCAAGCATTATTTGGGTGCGCTCTTCGGCTTTTCGTTTTTGGTGCAAGAGACCCAATAAAAGTGCACATAACGCGGCGGCAAGAACCGCGCCAAGCAAAACAAGAATCAAACCGATTTCCGTTACGGTTCTGTAATAGCTCTTTGTGTACGCAAGAATCGCAAGATACCAGCCGTTGTTCAGTTTTCTTACAAACAGAACGGAAGATTGCCCCCTGTAATCGATTGCGAGGCGTTCCGATATTTCCTGTTTTTCCATCAGTTCTTTTTGGATGGCTTCTCCGTCGTTCATCTGATTCAGGCTCCTGTTTATAAAAACAGGATTGGGATGCGCTATCACCTTGAAATTGCTGTCAAGAAGAATTCCGTAACTGTCTTCCGAAATGTGAATGTTAATTGCAAACTCGGAAATTCTGTCCAGTGACATCGCAAAACAGATTATGGCCAAAATGTTTCCGTCGTCGTCGTAAATTGCGCGCGAAAAAGTGAGCGCATTTATGCCTGTCGCCATATCGACATAAGGTTCCGTCACCCCGATTCCGCCTCTTGCATTCAAAGCCGAGGAGAACCACGGACGCGTCGAATAATCCATATCGTCGGGCGGAACCCATTCCAAACTTGAAAAATACTGATTGTCAAAAACAAAAAAATAACCGTAAAGGTTTATGGCATAGGACATGAGTCTTTCGTCCGTGGCGATATAATCTTTTGTTCTTAATATGTAACTTTGCACCGCTTCAAACGGCGCTCCCTGAATTATCATGTTTCTGATGTTTTCCGCGATTACGCCCAATGTCGTTTCGGGTTCCATCAAATCCGTTTCGATGTATGTCTGTACGGTGGTAAGGGCGTTGTCAACGTCTTTTAACAAATGCTTGCGTTCGATATCGCTCATGAAATTGTAGCTGAAAAAAACCATAAGTCCGAATGCCGCAATCACAAGCAGCACCTGAACATGAGTGATTAGATTCCACAATTTCACAAGTATTTTCTGCATCTGTCAAAGACCCGCCTTTGCCTCTTTAATATGATCCCGCGCCTTGAAAAAGATCTCCACAATTTTCGGGTCAAAATGCGTGCCTGAATTTTGCATGATAATATCGACGGCTTCGTCGTCTGAAAACGCTTTTTTATAGGGACGCTCGGAAACAAGAGCGTCATACACGTCAACAATCGCCATGATTCTTCCCTGAAGCGGAATTTCTTCCCCCTTAAGGCCGCGCGGATAGCCTTTTCCGTCCCAGCGTTCGTGATGGGTGCCCGCAAAAAGTTTTGCGTTGCGCAAAAAGTCCCCTTCGCCCGTTCGTGCGATGATTTCGTCGATGATTCTTTCGCCCTCCACCGCATGACTTTTCATAACGTCGTATTCTTCGTCCGTAAGTTTTCCCGGTTTGTTTACGATAACATCGCTTATCGAGATTTTTCCCAAATCGTGCATTCGCGCGGAAGAAATTATTTTTTCCACGTCCCATCCGCGGATTTCATCGGCATACACCCCGCTTTCTTTCATTTCTTCGATTAAAATTTTTATGTATATCGATGTGCGCTCGATATGGCCGCCTGTTCCCTTGTCGCGGTTTTCAACCATGTCCGCAAGCACCGCAACTATCGAGTTTTGAAGCCTGTGAAGCTGGAATGTGCGTTCCCTGATCACTTCGTCGATATTGAGGTGGGTCTGAATCCTGTTCAAAAGAACCGGGGCGGAAAAAGGTTTTGTAACAAAGTCGACGGCGCCCATTTCGATTCCTCTGGCTTCCACTTCGGGATCATTGCGCCCTGTAAGGAAAACTACGGGTATGTCGGACCATAAACTTTCGAATTTCAGCTTTTTAAGCGTCTCAAACCCGTCCATAACGGGCATTTCGATGTCAAGAAGGATGAGGTCGGGGGTTACTTTTTCAAGCAAAGTAAACATTTTGGCGGCAGACGGCATAGTCATCACGCGGTATTGGTCTTCCAGTACTGCCTCTGCCATTGATAAATTGGTATCACTGTCGTCAACTACAAATATTGTTTTCATGAATTTACATTCGCTCCTGTTTGATCAAGCCACCTAAATTCTATTGCTGTTTTTCCGGTTAGTCAAGAAAAATTATTGTTTTTTACGATTAATGATTGTTTTTCCCCTATCCCAACAAAGAAAAAAAGGGTAAGATGCTCCATGCCCATTAAAATACCCAGAGAATTGCCGGCTTATGAAGCTCTTTCAGGTGAGCGTGTCAATGTAATGACCGAAGATCGCGCCAAATCCCAGGATATACGTCCTTTGAAGGTTGGAATCGTCAATCTGATGCCGACAACCATCGATACAGAAATACAGCTTTTGCGCCTTTTAGGCAACAGTCCCCTTCAGGTTGACATCACTTTTTTAAAAATGGGCAGCCATACATCCAAAAATGCGCCAGCAGGGCACCTTGAAAAGTTTTATATAAGCGCACAGGAGATTATCGCCCTGAAAATGCGCTTCGACGGGCTAATTATCACAGGCGCGCCTGTTGAAACTCTCGATTTTGAAGAAGTCGATTACTGGAACGAACTTACGGAAATTATCGATTACTCGGAAAGAAACGTTTTTTCAGTTTTGCACATTTGTTGGGGCGCACAGGCGGGGCTTTACCGCCGCTACGGCATACAAAAGCATCTGCTTGACAAAAAATTGTCCGGTGTATTCCCGCATACGATAAAAGACCCGTATCATGCGCTTTTTCGCGGTTTTGACGATGAATTTTTGGCGCCCCAATCAAGGTATACGGCATCAAACAGGGACGAAATTGCAAGGGAAAGCCGTCTTACGATTCAATCGGAAACTCCCGAAGTCGGCGTTTACATTGTTACTGCCCGCGAAGGAAGGGAAATTTATGTATCAGGGCACATGGAATATGACCCGCTTTCGCTGGATCGGGAATACAAAAGGGACATAGCCAAAGGACTTTCCATCGGGATGCCTGCAAATTACTATGCCTGTAACGATCCCGGCAAAGCGCCTGTTGTAAAATGGAGATCCCACGCAAATTTGTTCTTTGACAACTGGCTTAACTATGTTTATCAGGAAACGCCGTACAATCTTGACGAACTATGCTAGAATTCTGTAATTTTTGACAAATTAATTGGTTTTACTCTTTACATTTTTATGAAAATCGATAAAAATTAAGGTATAATTGTATTATAATCAAACACAAGGAGATAAACCATGTTTAAACGAATTGTCTTAACCGTTTTAATGTCATTTTTGGTTCTCGGCGCGCTTTATGCCCAAAGGGAAAATGCAAGAACTCATATAACCCAAGGTCAGGAACATCTGGCATCGGGCAATTATGAAGGTGCCGTTGCGTCATTTGAAGCTGCGTTAAGGCTGGAACCTCGTAACAGGCAAGCTCCTCCGCTTTTAAGGCAAGCCCAGGAAGGACGGGCGACCCAGATTTTTACACAGGCGCAGGCGCTTGTCGAACAGGGCAGACTCGAAGATGCCGTAACCCAATTCAATCTGGCTTTGCGTACAGCCCCTGCGGGGTTCAACACGCGCAATATAGAAACGGCAAGGGCAAGCGCCCAGAGATTGCTTAGGGAACGCGGCGAAGCCGAAGAAGCCCAGGCAAGAGCGGAAGCCGAAGAAAGGGCGCGCGTCGAAGCCGAAGCAAGGGCGATTGCAGAGCGCGAACGTTCCGAAATCCTCGGCGTTGCGCTTGATGTCGCACACCAGCATTTTCTTTCGGGGCGTTTTCACGAATCGATTGTTGCGTATGAAAGAGTTTTGGGAATAGGCGGTTTAACCCCGGTTCAAACAACCGAAACGAACCGTCTCATTCAAACAGCACGCGATGTTCAGGAAAAAGCCACATCATATACCAACCGCCCGATTAGGGATGCCGATTTTGAAGTGGCCCAAAACCCGACAGGCGTAACGATAACAGGATACAACGGCGTTGAACCTCCGGTTATTGTCACAATGGGCGGACAGCAGCATTACATGTTTGTCGGAATCCGCAATGTTGTCATACCGCAAAGAATTTATAACGTTAACGTTACGATAATCGGCGAAGACGCATTCAGAAACAAGGGTCTTATAAGCGTAGTCATTCCCAACACGGTAACGGAAATCATGTCGGGCGCATTTGCAGATAACAGACTTGAAAGGGTGACATTAAGCACGACTCTCAGGGCAATAAGATACCGCGAAGCTTTTACTACGGCGCAGGATGCCGCAAGCACCCAGATTCGCCAGTCCAGGGGCGCATTCGAAAATAACCCGGGTCTTATCGAAATAACAATTCCCGATACATTGCAAACCATCGAAGCGTTTTCGTTCTACGGCTGCGGATTGACAAGGGTTCAGTTCGGAAGACAAACGAATTTCATCGGCAACAGCGCATTCAGGAACAACAAAATAAGCGCAATTTTATTCACTCCCGCAATGAGACGCATCGGTTTTAACGCATTCCAAAACAACCAGCTTTCATCCGTTGTGTTTACTCAAGGCATCGAATGGATTAAGGGAAGCGCATTTATCGGAAATCCGCTTGTGGATGTTACAATTCCCGCTTCTCTTGCATCTCCCATTCCGCCTGCAAACAACCCCACTCCGCGAATAGGCAGCACAAGATGGGATCAGGAAATGCCAAGATGGGATCCGGAAGTTGCAAGAACATCAATTCAGGACACAATGAATTTAAGTCCGTTCCCTGCAACTCTTGCAAGAGTTGTAATGCCCGGAAATGTTCATGACATAAATCTAGAAGCTTTCCAACCGAATCTTCGCGCTTTCTACACAGGTCAGCAAAGAAGAGCGGGCGTTATGGTGCTTAACGGCCCGATTTGGTCAAGACAGTAAGATAATATTTTGAATGACAGGCGCATCGGAAACGGTGCGCTTTTTTTTGGAGGCTTTTATGATATACAGGGACTACGGACAAACAGGAAAAAAAGTGTCGCTTTTGGGTTTTGGCGGCATGAGGTTTAAAAATGTCGATGACCACGACGAATGTGTCGCATTGATGCTTGCCGCAGCAAAAGGCGGGATTAATTATTTTGACACGGCTCCCGGCTATTTTGAAACAAGAAGCGAAACAGTTTATGGCAAGGGTTTTGCCGAAATGAGAAAAAACGGTCTCCCCCACTTTTGCGCGACAAAAACGTTCGAAAGCACTCCCGACGGCATCAGGCGCGAAATCGAGGCCCAATTAAAACGCCTTAATATCGATACAATCGATTTTTATCATATCTGGTGCATTACCACTTTGGACGGCTGGGAAAAAAGAAAAAAAGACGGCGTTCTTGAAACATTCAGAAAACTAAAAGAAGAAAAATTAATAAAACATATTTGCATATCAAGCCATTTGATAAAGGACGAAATTAAAACGCTTTTGATGGAAGATGTTTTTGAAGGCGTTCTTTTCGGCTATTCCGCCTATAATTTCAATACAAGGCAGGAAGCGTTCGACGCAATAAGGGCAAAAAAACTTGGCGCTGTTGTAATGAACCCTTTAGGCGGCGGCGTTATACCTAAGCACCCCGACCTTTTTAATTTTATCCGCCGCGACAACGAAAACATAATCGAAGCCGCTCTTCGCGTTCTCTGGGATCATACAGACATTTCAACCACGCTTGTCGGTTTTGACACGATGGAACATTTAAACGAATGTCTTGACGCGATGAAATCCTACAAACCGCGCACACAAAAAGAACTAGACGATGTAAAATCGAAAGCGTCTGCGTCTTTCGAGGGAATTTGCACAGGCTGCGCTTATTGCGACAACTGCCCTGTTGATATACCGATTCCATATTATATGGACGCTTACAATCAAAAACTTTTGGATAAAAAATCGGATGACCCAATCGGCAACAGGTTAAAATGGCACTGGAATATGGACAGAAGCGCAGCCGCAAAATGCACAGAATGCGGATTATGCGAAACTTCCTGCACCCAGCACCTTGACATTATCAACAGGTTAAAAGAGATTTCCGGTAACGCATAAAACTTTGTGTTAATCCGTGCTAATCCGTGTTAATCCGTGGACCATGTTCTTATTAAAACAGACAACAGTTCTTCTTCGTTGTCTATTGCGCAAAGGGATCTCAAGGAAGAGAGGCTTCTTAAAAAAGAATAACTCGAACGGTTAAGATTGTTTCTGCTGTTCATCAAACTTGACGAAGCGTTATTCAAATCGGAAACAGAACTTAAACCTAGCCTGTAACGTTCCATCATGAATTCAAAACGTCTTTCCGACGCTTCCAAAGAACGGCGCGAAGACAAAACATTTTCCGCCTGCGAGTATATGTCAAAAAGCGCAGACCTTAATTCCTGCTGCAAGGAAACCTCGGCGTTCATAAAATCAATTGCGGACGATTCAAGGGAAAGCCTGCTTCGCTCGATTCTGTTTGTCATTACCCAGAAATCTAACGGTATGCTTCCCCTTAGCGTAATGCCGCCTGAGCTTCTGCTGTTATTATTGGGAAGGAAATTAAAAGTTGACGAAAATATTTCCGCTTCTATCGTTGGCGCGTAACTTCGTAATGTGCCTGTATGATTCTTCTGCGCCCTTTCGTTGTTCAGTACCGCTCTTGCAAATGACGGATTCGTTTCTTTTATCAAGTTCCAAAAATTCTCAAACAGCAAAACGGAATCTTCGTCGGAAACCGAAGAAAGAAATACAAGAGCCTCTTCGTAATTTTCAAAGCCAACGGGTTCAAGTTCTACAGGCTCTGTTATTCCTGTAATTATGTTAAACCTGTTTTTTGCAAGGGTTAAACTGCGTCTTGCCTGATTTCTTGAATTTTCTTTTGCTTCTTTTTCCGCTAACGCTTCCAGGTAATCGCCCATGTTCAATATTCCGCTCTGATGCCTTATTTCCGCGATGGCAAGACTTAAATTTGCAGCTTCAAGCGACAATTCCGCAGCTTCCAGAGCCGCGCCCGCTTCCAGCACGGAATAATATTCCCTGTCCACGGAATCCAAAACGCCAAAATATGCGGACATCGCTTCCAGCCTTATGCTTTCTGTTTCTATCAATTGGATAGCCCTTTCCAAAAAACTTCTGCCGCCGCGAAAAAGAACCTGCGTGACAGAAAAAGAAACGCCTGCTGTCATATTTTCTATCGGGTTTATGAATTCCCAGTTTCGCAAATAACTTGAAGATGCGTTTAAACTTGCCGACACCTGAGGCAGCATCGAATACAATTGATTTCTTTCGTTTAACACGCTTGTTTGAATCGCAATATTATGCCTTGCAAGAGTTCTTGACGAAGCAAGAGCCAAAGCCCGCGCTTCTTCCAAATTGAGTCCCTGCGCAAACAAACAAAAATACGGCGCCAAAAGAAAACTTAAGAAAATCAGACAATTCTTTCTCATTCGTACCTCAATGCGTCAATTGGATAAAGTTTTGCGGCTTTTAGCGCGGGATAATAACCGAAAATCACGCCGACAAGAGCCGCAAAAATTGTGGCAATCATTACAATCACGGGGCTGATTGCCGTTTGAATTCCGATCGCTGTCATTATGTGACATACAAGGAATGCCATGCCTATTCCCAATAAGCCTCCCATCAGGCTTAAAATAACCGATTCGGTTAAAAACTGCAAAAGTATGTCGCGCTTTCTCCCGCCAATCGCCATTCGGATGCCGATTTCGCGCGTACGCTCCGTAACGGAGACGAGCATTATGTTCATGATTCCGATTCCTCCGACCAAAAGCGACACTCCCGCAATCGCCGCCAAAAGAGTTGTAAGCGTTCTTGATGTTGCAGCCGCCATGTCGATAATGTCAGCCTGATTCATTATTTCAAAATCGGCGGCGGCTCCCTGCTGAATTTTTCGCGATTCGCGAAGTATCTGTTCCGCTTCCTTTTGCGCGGCTTCCATATATTCCTTGCTTACGGCGCTTACGACGATCATGTTGATATTGCGCGAATTTGTAAGACGTGTCATCATGGTATCAAGCGGCACCAGTACAATATCGTCCTGATCCGCGCTGTTAATGCTGGCTCCCTTGCTTTGCAAAAGACCGATTACCTGAAAATAATTGTTCCCTATTCTTATCTGTTCTCCCAATGCGCGCTGAACTTCGCCGAATAAATTTTTTGCCGTAGTGGTTCCAAGAACTGCCACCCTGTTTCTCAGCATCAAGTCTTCTTCGTCAAAAAAATATCCTGCCTGAATGTTCCAATTCCTGATATGAATGAAATCGGGTTCCACGCCTTGAACCTGCACGGACGCATTTCCTTCCGAACCGAAAACATTCTGATTTGAATTTACAACGCCCGATATGAACGGAATAAAAGTCGATTCTGCGCGCAATCTGTCGATATCTGTCAACGAAAACGAACTTGGCCTTGGTCTTGCGCCTTGAGCGCCTCTTGCAGCGGATCGGCTTGGAACAATCTGCAAAAGATTGGTTCCCATTGCCGTTATCTGCTTTTCGATTGCCCTCTGCGTTCCTTCGCCGAGTGCCACCATAATGATAACAGAACCAACGCCTATGATGACACCTAACGATGTCAAAAGGCTTCTCATGCGGTTGCGAAGTATGGAGCGCAGGCATGTATGCAATAGCTGCAATATGTTCATGCGCTATCCGCCAAAAGAACGTGTTCTTTGTTCCATTGAGCAAGATCGTCCTGCGCATTGCGTCTGTCTTCGACTGTTTTATCGGAAACCAGCATGCCGTCTCTTAGGGTTATGATTCGTTTTGTGTAAACCGCAAGCTCCGGTTCGTGGGTTACCATGATAATCGTTTTTCCCAGTTTGTTTAACTGCTGAAAAAGACCCATTATTTCCAATGTCATTCCCGTGTCGAGGTTTCCTGTCGGCTCGTCTGCAAGAATGAATGCAGGATCGTTTACCATGGCTCTTGCAATTGCGACTCGCTGCTGCTGTCCGCCCGAAAGCTGAGACGGAAAGTGATCCATGCGCCCTTCAAGACCCACTTCCTTTAGTGCCTTTATTGCGGCTTCTTTTCGCTTTACGTTGTCCATTGTTTTGTCGCGCCTGTAAAAAAGGGGAAGCTCCACGTTTTCAAGCGCAGTTGTGCGCGCAAGCAGATTGAACGATTGAAAAACAAATCCGATTTTTATGTTTCGTATATATGCAAAAGTGTCGGAATCCGAAGAAGAGGTTTCTATGCCGTCCAATGAATATGTTCCGCCCGAAGGTTTGTCAAGACACCCGAGAATGTTCATCATTGTTGATTTTCCCGAGCCTGAAGGTCCCATAACGGAAATGAACTCCCCTTCTTCCGCAAAAAAATCAACGCCTCTCAAAGCGCGGACAATAACAACATCCGCCGCCTTGTTTTTTTTTGATTTGGAAGACTTTGTTTCCATCCGGTATTCGCGTTTGATGCCGCGCATCTCGATTACAGGCACTAGATTCTCTCCCTGAGTATGACTTGTCTTCCCTCAAGATCCTCATCGGTTATGATTTCCGTATTTACACCGTCGCTTATTCCCGTTCGCACCTGCATCACTTCAAGTTTTCCGTCGCCTGAAACAAACCAAAGATTCCTGTAAACGACTGTCGGTCTTGCCCTTCGCGCTTCACCGCTGCCGCCTGCCTGCCGTCTCGTTCCCGAACCTCCTGCCATTCTGTTTGCATTTGTCTGGTTTCCCATCATTATCTGCGAAAGTCCCTGATTGGAATTTTGAGTCTGTCTCTGCGCTGCCGCCTGTTCGGCTCTTGCCTTAATCGCGGCTTCCTTTTGCTCTTCGTTCATGTTTGCAAGACTTGCGTTAAACTGCATCTCGGAAACCTGATCCGCGCTTAATGACGTTGGCAGATAACGCAGCGCGGCATTGGGCACCATAAGAATATCCTCCGCGCTTTCCACAATAAAATCCACGGCGCAAGTCATTCCCGGCATCAAAGAGCCGTCGCGATTGTCAACATTGATTATGACCGTATACGAAACAACGCCGCTTGATACAACGGGAATCATTCTGATATTTTCCACAACTCCCCTGAATCTGCGTCCCGGAAGACTTTCCAGAGTAAAGCGGACTTGCTGTTCTTTTGAAATCGATGTGACGTCAAGCTCTCCCACCATCGCCTCAATTTGCATCTCCCTTAAATTTTCGGCGATTGTAAAAATGCTCGACGAATTGTTGCTTGCAGAATCTACAACCGTATCGCCAACATTGATGTTTCGATCCAAAACGATCCCGTCGATTGGAGAAGTTATAAAAGCATATTGGTTAATCTCCGTTTCTTTTACCCTAAGGTTCGATTCCGCAACGGCAAGGTCCGCCCTTTGATTGTTCAGATTTGTTCTTGCGCTTCTTAATTCAAATTCGGAAATCAAACCTCTTTCTGCAAGAGCTTCCTGACTCCTGAAATTGATTAATTGCAGTTCATAATTTGCCCTTGCCTTTTGAACGGACGAATTAAGCTGATCCCGCTGAAGACGCAGCATGTCGGTATTTAGCCGCGCCAAAACGTCTCCCCTTTTGACGGTATCGTTATAATCAAAATGGACTTCTTCCACCTTGCCGCTCATGCGCGGCAGAACCCTTACGGTTGCCACAGGATTTATGGTCCCGCTGGAAGAGACTGTCCTCTCAAGATTTCCGCGCCTGATCCCGGTAAACTCATAAGAGACCGCTCCTGCCTTGTTTGCGGAACAGGAGGCAAAAAGGGCAAATACTGCGGCGCAAAGGGCAATAACCTTGAGGCAAAACGCTTGTTTCATTTTTATTCCTTTATAAGTATATTAACAACAATGCAGGCAAAAAGTTAACTACCTTTTGATGGGTATACTTAAGGATTAATTTAAAATAGAGACAGCAGGCTATGCGCAGGCATGCCAGCAAAACCTTTGCTAAGAGCCTGCTACGGAGCCTAAAGTCTCCTCCGCAGAGAACGGCAAAAATGGTTTTGCAGTCACGCCCCCTCTTAGCCTGCTG
>Ga0209755_10002191_pt1 | contig 27368 bp, 23 predicted proteins | sample TergutCo191P1_FD_187301 | JGI IMG/M metagenome (GOLD analysis project Ga0209755, IMG submission 187301) | Cornitermes sp. P1 segment gut microbial communities from Petit-Saut dam, French Guiana - Co191P1 (SPAdes) (version 2) | ecosystem: Host-associated > Arthropoda: Insects > Digestive system...
ATTCGATTCAGAAGTACGCTTCCCGGTGTGTCGGTTACAAAAGTATTTTTTTCATTGGCAGGAATATCGACTATGCCATCGCGCTGGAAGGTTCGCTCAAGCTAAAGGAAATATCCTACATCCATTCCGAAGCATACGCGGGCGGCGAGCTAAAGCACGGCACTATCTCCCTTATCGAAGATGACACGCTGGTTGTCGCGATTTCTAACTGCGAACGTCTTTACGGCAAAATAATGAGCAACGTTGAACAGGTGGTAAGCCGGGGGGCGAAAGTTCTGGTTATTGGCAATTGCCCTGCCGATGCCGCAAACGATAAAATATCGTTCATAGGTTTGCCCACGGGCAATGAATTGTTTTCGCCGTCCTTGTCGGTAATCGTCTTGCAGCTTTTTAGCTATTACGTGGCGGCGAACAAGGGACTGGACATAGACAAGCCGCGAAATCTGGCGAAAAGCGTTACGGTTGAATAGAAGAGCAGGAGGTGTTGACGTGAACGGCACGGTTGGCGAGGTTCTGGATTTTGTCAGGGAAAATGACGTTAAGTTCGTTAGGCTAAGTTTCTGCGATTTGTTCGGGGTTCAAAAAGACATCGCGATAATGGCGGACGAGCTGCAATCCGCGTTTGAAAACGGCGTGTCTTTTGACGCACACGCGATCCGGGGGTTCCGCGAGGTAACGCAATCCGACCTCTTGCTTTTTCCAGATCCGGTTACGTTGACGGTGCTTCCATGGCGACCGGGGCCGGGCAGGGTTGCGCGGTTTTACTGCGAAATAAGAAATCCAAACGGTACGCCGTTCTCTGGCGATAGTCGCCTGGTGCTGAAACGTGTTGCCGCGCGGTGTCAGGAAAAAGGATACGTCTGCAAAATCGGCGCGGAATGCGAGTTCTACCTTTTCAAGACCGACGATGACGGCGAGCCGACGGATGCAACTTTTGACAAGGGCGGATACCTAGACATTTTGCCGCTGGACAAGGGTAACGACATACGCCGCGAGATATGCTTGGCCTTGGAGGAAATGGGGATTAAGCCGGAAAGCTCGCATCACGAGCAGGGGCCCGGGCAGAACGAGATAGACTTCAAGTTTAGCGATGCCCTTTCCTGCGCGGACAACCTTCTTACGTTTAAGACCCTTGTCAAGGCAATCGCCGCACGCAACGGTCTTTTTGCGTCGTTCATGCCCAAGCCAATAGCGAACGCCCCTGGTAGCGGGATGCACGTGAACCTTTCGCTGTCGCAGAACGGGAGCAATATTTTTAACAATATTGACAGCGGGAAAGCGAACGTTGCCACAAGCTTTATTGCCGGGATACTCGCCAAAGCGCGGGAGATGACCCTGTTCCTAAACCCGCTTGCCAACTCCTACGACCGCTTGGGCGAATTCGAGGCACCCAAGTACGTGTCATGGTCGCACCAAAACCGTTCGCAGCTTATAAGGATTCCGGCGGCGGTAGGCGACAAGGTCAGAATGGAACTGCGCTCGCCGGACCCGTCGATTAACCCGTACCTGGCATTCGCTCTGATAATTGCCGCCGGGCTTGACGGAATGGAAAGCGGCGCGACCCTGCCCCCTGCCGTTGACGTGGATTTGTACAATGCGGACACAAGCGTTACCAAAACGCTTGCCGCCCTGCCTGGCAGTTTGGAAGAAGCCGTGGCGCTTGCCGGCGACAGCGATTTTGTTAAGGGTGTTGTCGGCGAAGGGCTATTCGCCAAATACATGGCGCTCAAGCAGGCCGAGCTCGCCGATTTTGCAGCAAGCAAGGACAAGGCGGGGTTCTACCGGGATCGCTACTTTTGCTTCGTTTAGGCGACTAGGCATACGATTATGGAAACGGTTTTGATAATTTCGGGCATGGGCAAGAATCCAGCGCAGGGCAATACGACACGCGCCGCGGAGCCGTATGCGGAACTGCTGCACGCGGCTTCCATAAAGCAAATCGTCGTGCTGGAATCCGCGGCGGAGGCGCGGCGGATGTTGCTGGAACGCGATTTTGATCTTGTGGTGGTAAACGCACCTTTGAGGGACGAATCTGGCGAGAGTCTTTGCCGGGACGTTGTTTCTAAGGGCGCGTCACAGGCGATTCTTGTCGTCAAAAGCGAAAGCCTTGGTGCGGTGTCCGCCGCTTGCGAGGCCGACGGCGTTCTGGCGGTTTCAAAGCCAGTGGACAATGCCGTGTTTTGGTCCGCGCTTTCGCTGGCAAAATCCGCACGGAACAGAATACTGCGCGTGCAGGAGGAAAACACGCGCCTGAAACAGAAGATCGAAGACATCCGTATCGTGGACAAGGCAAAACACATTCTGACAGCCTGTCTGAACCTAAGCGAGCCGGAGGCGCACAGGTTCATAGAGAAACAGGCTATGGACCTGCGATCATCCAGGCGGACGATAGCCGAGGGGATACTGAAAACCTACGAATCCTGATCCCAGGGACCAGCTAAACGCCGAGTTTCGCCGCCGCCTCGACCATCTTCCGAGCGTCCTCCTTTACCTGCCCGGTTATGTTGTTCACCTGCGCTATCGCCTGCATGATCTGCGTGCTGCCGGAACTTTGCTCCGCCATGGCGTTCATGATACCGTTTTCCTGTTCCGCGACGGTTTTGACACCACCGTCTATTGCCTCGAACTTATTCATAACATTGTCAGTGGACTTGGTGATCTTGTCGATGGAACCCTTGATCTTCTTTAGCACCCCGCCGATCGTCTTGGACTGCCGACTGGACGATTCGGCCAACTTGCGAATCTCGTCCGCGACGACCGCGAAACCACGCCCCGATTCCCCGGCATGCGCGGCCTCGATTGCCGCGTTCATGGAAAGCAGGTTTGTCTGGCTGGCGATGTTCTGCATTACGGAGTTAATCTCCAAAAGTGACTCGGACTCGCGGGCGATTTCCTTGATATCCGTGGCCACCTCGTTAAGCCCAGAATGCCCAACTGCGGCGGCTTCCTGCAAGCTCTGCACGTTCTGCGCGTTTTTGGAAAGCGTGTTGCTGACCGACCGGGTGTTCGCGATCATCTGTTCGATTGCGGCGGACGATTCGGTGATTGCCGAGGACTGCGACTCAAGCTGCCCGTTCAGTTTGTCCATCATGGCGTTAAGCCTTTTCTGGGAGGCCTGTTCCGCCTCCCGTGCAGCGTATTCCGCCCGCATGTCGCGGGTATAGGCTATGACAACCTTTTTGCCGTCGATCTCTATGCAGTAAAGGAATTCCTCTGCGGGGATACGCTCGCCACCCTTGTACTGGTACATCCACTCGTAACTGCAGTAGCCTTCCCTGACAACCCTTCTGAACATCTCGGAGACCTTTTTCGCCGAGTCCGCGCCGTCCGGCTGACGCGCCGGCATAAAGTCGCTGTTATTGGAAACGAACAGGCGCCTGTCGGATATGCCGAACAGGCGTTCCGCCACCTTGTTTACCTCGGTAGGGTTGCCGTCCTCGTCGTAGACGGAGCAGAGCATGGGCGAGGCGTCCAGCACGGCCTGCATCCTTTCCTTGAGCGCGGCCTCCTGCTTTTGGAGCGCGTGGGTTTTCCGAAGGTCGTTGTTGAACACAAGAATGCGCGACATGCCGTAGACGGACGCGGCGGCTAGGTTAATCGCGCATGGGATCTGTTCGGCACCCAGCCCCATCTGGTGCCACCACTCGAAGCTGTCCGTCCCGTTCTTAAAGGCCGTCTGTATGTGCTTTCCAGCCATCTCCATCGATCTGGTGCCGTCCGGCTGAACCTCTGGAAGGAAGTCGCCGAAAAGCTTTTGGGCGTACTCGCGCTTGGTTGCCTTGAACATGTTCGCGGCGCGGTCGTTGCAATACAGGACGGCTCCCTTTTCGTCCGTTATGGTGCAGTTCATGGGAACGCCTTCCATTACAAGGTGCATCCCCTCCTCGAAGCTGTCGCGTTCCATTTTTTTCACCAGGCGCAGGGCAAGTACCCCGCCGATCGCAAAAACGGCAACCGTAAGGGGCGCCAGAATACCTATGGTGATCCCCATGTTCCGCACGCTCGTGCCGACGATGACAAAGACCAGACTTATAATAGTCGCAACTACGATACCCGTAACCAGCTTGCTTCTGTCCTGCCTGGCCTGTTCCTGAAAATGGGAATTGTCCATCTTGTTCATATCACTGCCTCCATGCAATTAGCAATCTTTATAATCGGGTGGCATTATTTTCCTGCAAATCGAGCCATACGAGTAAATCTTTCGAAAAATTCCCATCCTTAAGCCGTAATTGTGCCATGGGCGGATGGAAATGGCAAGCTCTTTTTAAAAAAGATGTAGCGACTGCTTGCCGTGTGAAAAAATACCCGAGAGGCGGTTTTTTGGAAAGGTCCCCCACCCCCCTCCCGTTTTTTTGTTTTCCATTCTAAGCCCCCAGTTTCGCCTATGCATAAACTTTCGAAAAATAGCCAGGCGGAAACAGCAAGCTTTTCTGGCAAAAGGCCAGCCTTGCCACCTTGACAAATCCAGAATGCGCTTAGTAGGCTGTAAACAGACCACTAGTCAAACTAATACAGCCTACAGCGGAAAGGATTATGAAAACAACAGTTGAAAAACTTTGGAACAGGGATTTTTCCCTGCTAATGGCGGTGCAGGTTCTTGCACTGTTCGGCAACTCGATACTCAGCTTTATCCTGCCGTTGCACATACTGAATGTCAGCGGCTCCCCCGCGCTGTTCGGAACCGTTCTTGCGCTGGCCTCCGTCCCGTTTGCCGTGATGACTCCAATCGGGGGCGTTGTGGCGGATCGCGGCAAGAAACAGCGAATCATGTTCTGGCTTGACGTTTCCACGACCGTTGTAATTATATTGTTCATTATTGCAAGCGGCTTTTTGGGCGCGGTGGTGTCCGTCGTAATCGTAAAGGTGATGGCCCTTAATGTAATACAGGGAATATACACGCCCACGGCCATGTCCGCCATACGGTTTCTGGTTCCGGAGGACAAGCTGGTTCCCGCAAACGCCGCCGGAAGTATGGTGTTTACCCTGTCGAACGCCGTGGGGCCGGTAATAGGAAGTATCCTTTACGTTGCCGTCGGGCTTCCCCCCGTGCTTATAGGCAGTGCCGCGCTGTTCGTCATTACCGCCGTCATGGATCTGTTTATCCGGATCCCTTTCCAAAAACAGGAACAGCCGGCCGGGGCCGCGCAAATGCTTAAAAACGATTTGTCCCGCGCCTTCCGTTTCGGCATAAGGGAAATGCCGATTCTTGGCAAGGTTACCTTGATAATGTTTCTGTTCAGTATTTCGTCCGTCGCCATGATCATAGTGGGGCTTCCCGTGCTTGTCACCCAGGCTCTGGGACTGCACATGGAACTGTTGGGGGTAAGTCAGGGCGTAATGATGGGCGGAGGCGTTTTGGGCGGTATAATCGCTGGTAGTTTTGAAAAAAGGGTTACCATAAAACACGCCCACCGACTGCTGATAATTTGCGCTTTGTTTACCCTGCCGATGGGTCTGGTTTTTCTGTTTGGCGTGCCCGTCTTTGTGGCATATTTCGTCATAACACTGTCCTGCGCCGTTATAATGCTGACGACGCAGATTGTGTTTATCCAGATACTCGCGTTTGTCCAGATCAAAACGCCGACGGAATTTGTCGGCAAAGCTGTTGCCGTCGTCATGGCGTTCTCGTTTGTCGCGTACCCGATAGGGCAGTTTCTTTTCGGGATGCTTCTGGAGCGGTTTTACGCGCTGCCATGGATTCCCATGTTTGCCGCCGCCGTCATGTCGGGCGCGGTTGCGGTTTGGTCCCGGGGATCCTTTAAGAAAATCCGCGTGAACTATTCACGGTAGCCCTACAGTCCCAAAACCGCCACGACAAAATACACCGTGGAGTTCCAGTAAATCGCGACCTCGTTGGACGCGAAGCTGTCACTGTGGTCCACGTAGCATCTGGACGGCGGCAAGCCTTCGCAGTGTGCATGAAGGGTAAGGTCTCGCGGCGTGTTCATGTTCGGGCCGCCGACCACCATGCCCGGCACGGCACTTCCCACGGCGACCGACGGGCGGTGGTGCGGATGCCGTGGCGCGGCGGACCCGAAACCTGTGACATAGCTTTGCGACAGCGGGTTTCTTCCAAGCAGATAATGCAGATGCTCCAGCGCGGCCTCGGTGTATATCTTGCCACCGTCATCGGCAAAACGTCTGCCCAGTAAAAGCGTCATGGCGTTGTTAGCCACGTCCAGATTGCTTCCCCATCTGTATTTTGTACCCAGCGAAATCCCGTACGGGTCATTTTGATACTGGCTAATAACATTGTCACAGGCGCAAAGCAGTTTGTCTTTTATCATTGCCGTCAGCGAGGCACACGCTTTGTCCCCTGCATGATTAAGATACGCGACAAGCCCGTAGGTGCCCATATCCGCCCAGCCCAGCCCGACATGGATCTCGCCTGACTTTATGGCATCGTGGTACGTTTCATCCCCTGTCGCGGCGAACAGTTCGCAGGCCGCCCAGAAACGTTCGTCTTTATTGTTAATGTCCCCGTATTCGCCGGTTCGAATATCCGGCGGGTTTTTAAAGTTAGGCGTGTCGGGATTCGCGACGCACCAATCCCATGCGCGTTTCGCCGCGCTTAACAGGGCATCTTTGGCGTTTGGGTAAAACCGCGACGCAAGTGCCATGGTTGCGGCAAAATCGGCGGTTGCGGTTGGGGAAACCGGCGAAAGGATTAGCTCGCCGCGCTCGTCATGCGGCATTTCGTCCAGGGCGTTGAACTGCCCGCATCCCACCTTGTGATAAACACCGCCGGTTTTTGCGTCCTGCATTTTCAGCATCCACTCCACTTCAAACCACACAGTTTCCAGAAGCTCCGGATCGGGGACGGGGGACAACTCGTATGCCAGCAGCAGGTCGGCGACGGCCATGGCTGCTGGTACGACGTAACGCCCGTAGTCGCCCGCATCGTGCCAACCGCCCGAGACCTCTTTTTTTTCGTTGGTACCATAAACCGTGGCAGGGGAGTCGTGACAACTAGGATGCGACCACAAATCGCAGTCAAGATCGACACCGCATTTTTGATAATGAAACATGTCAAGCAGTGCTTTTCGCAAACCCGCGCAGGGATTGTCGTCGATTACAAACGGATACGATTTTTCCCCCGCGACGCACAGAACGTATTCCCCTTTTTCCGTTACCGATGAAAAATCGGCGACATGCACGGTGTCCATGGACGCGACATCATGTACCGCCCCGCCGGCCGTTCCGTCATATACGCCGGCTCCGTCGGATACGCGCACTACGCGAAACGCCGTTTCGCCCTGCGGAATGACGGCCTTTTTGGGATCGCCCGGACGGTAGCCCAACTGGTTTACGTGAATTTTTTTGCCCATGAGTAAACGTAGCATGAAGCGGGACCACTTTCAAGTAACCGCATTGCCTCAAGTAAAAGTGTTATTGAAATGCCCTTTGTCGCTGGCATCAATACCTAATTCGAATATGCTCTAAGAGAACCCGAATTAGGCGTTGACAAGAGCAAATCAACCAAGATAACGTAAGATCTTCGGTTATGAATAATTCGTATGGGCCATTCGTGGTATACTCGAATTGGCCTTTACTGCTCTCCCTATTTTCGTGGCTTGAAAAATCTGGCTAAAACCATGAATCGCCATGATTCGTTTTCATAAACCCTCAACCGCCACCCGAAAAACTATTGCCATCCGGCAGCGGTACAAGTACACTTCTAAACCTGTCGCTGGATTTTTCCGCCCGAAAAATTTGGCCCAGCGGAACGTTGGAGAGGCAGAATACAACACGGAAGGAGTACAGCATGGTTACATTTCTCTTGGCAATCATCGGTCTGGTTTTGGGTTACGTGATTTATGGCACCATTGTGGACAAAGTGTTCCAACCCAACGCCAATTTCAAAACGCCGGCAATGAGGACGGATGCCGACGGCGTTGACTATGTTCCCATGAACTGGAAAAGGGTTATGCTGATCCAGTTCATAAGCATAGCCGGCACCGGCCCGATCTTCGGCGCAATCGCCGGCGCGCTTTGGGGGCCGGTGGCGTATCTGTGGATTATCTTCGGCTGCATCTTTGCCGGCGCGGTACATGACTATTTCGCGGGGATGCTTTCGGTTCGCAACAACGGTTCCTCTGTTTCGGAGGTCGTGGGCAAGTACCTTGGAAAAGTGCCGCGAAACATCATGCGGGTGTTCTCCATCGTGCTTCTCGTTCTGGTCGGAACGGTGTTCACCACAACCCCCTCGATGATTTTCGACAACATGATCGCCCCGGGCCCCAGAACCCACTGGTACTTCATAGCTCTTGCGGTAATCATCGTTTATTATGTCATCGCGACTATAACACCCATTCACAAAATTATCGGACGGATTTACCCCGCGTTCGGGATCCTGCTTACCTTTACCGGTGTCGCGATACTCGTCATGCTCTTCGTGAAAGGTCACATGATTGGCGCACCGGAACTTGAGCTGAGAAACTTCCACCCCAATCGCGGTGTTTCAATGCTGGCAATGGTGTTCCCGTTTCTGTGCATCACGATAGCCTGCGGGGCAATCTCCGGTTTCCATGCGACGCAGGCCCCGCTTATGGCGCGGTGTATCAGAAACGAAAGGGAAGGTCGAAAGGTTTTCTACGGGTCGATGGTTCTGGAAGGCTTCATAGCGATGATATGGGCGGCGGCGGCAATGACCTTCTTTGGCGGCAGCGAAGGGCTTCAGGCTGCCTTGCCCGCGCCTAACGTCGTGACGGAAGTCTCGCGCGGTCTTCTTGGCCCTGTAATCGGAACCGTCGTGATCCTTGGCGTAATACTGTTTCCGGTAACTTCCGGCGACACCGCTTTCAGGGCAGCCCGCCTTATCTTGGCGGATTCGTTTAAGTTTTCGCAGCAGCCAATTAAAAACCGCTTCGCGCTGGCGCTTCCGATTTTTGCAATCGGCATAGTCCTCTGCTTTGTTGACTTCGGCATTATCTGGCGTTACTTTGCCTGGTCGAACCAGACACTTGCCACGATCGTACTGTGGACAGCGGCGGCCTACCTTGCGAAAACAAGCAAGAACTACTGGATCGCGCTTGTCCCCGCGACTTTTATGACAGTGGTTGTGACAAGCTACATCATAATCGCCCCCGAGGGGTTCAGAGTGCCCAGCTACGCGATAGGATTGACCGCGGGGTTGGTTACCGCAGTGACCCTCTTTACGACCTTCATCTATTTTGTCGCGATCAAACAGCGCGGAACTTTGGTGGAAGAAGAGAGGCAGTTGCTTGAGGAGGGTAGCATGGAGGCTTAGGGGACTCCCTGCCAAGTTACGGGCTAGGTCTTTTAGGGAACCGTCGAATAAGTAGGCGGTTCCCTAGGGACTGAAATCCCAGGTTTGGCGATTAGGGCTTGGTTTGCCTGTATTGCACTGCTTGGTATACTGGGGTATTATGGTGAAAACTAAAAAAAGGAACCGTAATGCCCATACTGGAAACGCCGAAACCGAAGGAAAAAACAGATAGCCTAAAGCAATATCCACCACGCCGAAGATTTGTGGCGTGGAGTGGGGTGCTAAGAATCGCAAGTTTTGTCCTGACCATGGTTATTGAACTTACCTTGCTATTGGCTATGACCCTCGCCCTAAGGAACTGGGCCACGGAAGTCTTTAATGCTATCTATGCCCTCTCCTTTGTTGCTGTGGCCTATATCGTTATCAAAAGGAACAATCCCTATTCCATTAAGTGGGTTATTATTATTCTGGCGCTGCCCGTTTACGGTTTGTTTCTGTATCTTATTTTTTCCACATCGGATATCATAGGAGACAGAAACAAAACGTTGCGTGCATCCATGGATTACGGCGTAACCTTCCTAAAGAAAGACCCAGAAATCTACACGGATCTGGGCAACGCTCATCCTGACAAAAAAAGGATCGCCGGATATTTAGGTCGCAAGGGGCAACCTTTGTACACAAACACCCAATGCGAATACTATCCCGTGGGCGAACTGCACTTTGATGCGATGCTAAAAGACATGGAACAGGCCCAGCGTTTTATCTTCCTGGAATATTTCATTATTAGTCAGGGCAAACTATGGGATAGGATACAGGATATCCTTATATGCAAGGCCAGGCAGGGCGTTGAAGTAAGGGTCATGATGGATGACATCGGCAGCATCCTTGTCTTCCCCCAAAAAATGTTCAAGGCGCTTAAAGCACATGACATACGGATTTTACGCTTTAGCGATGTCCACGGCATTATCTCCAGATATTATTTCAATAACCGTAATCACCAGAAAATTGCGATTATCGACGGAAACGTAGGGTATACTGGGGGACTCAATATTGCCGATGAATATATTAATGCCTATCCCAAACTTGGCCATTGGAAAGATACGGCAATACGATTGGAGGGGGATACGGTCTGGAGCTTGACGGTGGCGTTCCTGCAAATGTGGGATGGGGAAACAAAATATCGTTCGAACTATGAATCATACCGCCCTACCCTATCCAACAAAGCTCAGGGATTCTATCAACCGTTTATGGACGGGCCGTTGGTGGACGCGGATTATATCGCCAAGAATATTTATAAACTGTTCATTTACAATGCCAAGAAATACATTTACATCTCGACGCCCTATCTAATCGTGGATGCGACTATGCTGGATGCCTTGCGCGTAGCCGCGAAGGGGGGAACGGACGTGCGGATTATGGTCCCCAAAAAATGGGACAAGTGGTTTGTACATTTTGTGACACTGTCCAATTATCAAACCCTGCTTGAAGCTGGTGTACGAATTTTCGAGTACACGCCAGGATTTGTTCACGCCAAAGTGATTATAAGTGATGACGAACACGCGGTTATAGGAACCATAAACATGGACTTCAGAAGTTATTACCTACACTACGAGAATGGCGTGTGGATATGCGATGCTCCAGTTATTGAGGATATCAAAAGGGATATGGTGGAAACGTTTGCCCTTTGTGAGGAAATTGAATTGGAGACATGGCTACACAGACCTTGGTACGAAAAATGCCTACAGACAATTATGCGTTTGTTTGCGGTTATGTTTTAAGCGATTTGAGCGATATCAGCTTTTTGTCGCTGTTCCGCCTGCGCGGATACCTTAAGCTTTAACTGGTTTGGGACAAATTCAAGCGCCCAACTGTCCTGTCTCACCGCTTCGATACATAGTTCTGCCGCCTTCAGTTTTTCTGGCACATGTTCAAGTGCAACGCCACACATCTTAACCGCCAAAAGGCACAGTTCCATCGTCTTTAATTTTTCGGGCACATACTCAAGAGTCCAGCCAGTTTGCCTAACCACTTCGAGACAAAATTCCGCCGTCTTTAATTTTTCGGGCACATACTCAAGTGCCGAGCCATCCTGCTTTATCGCCACATGGCATAGTTCTACCGTTTTGAGTTCCTCGGGCACATACTCAAGCGCCCATCCTTCATGCCTCACCGCCACAAGGCAGATCTCCGCCGTCTTTAGCTTTTCGGGAACGTATTCAAGCGTACAACCGCATTGCCTTACCGCCGCAAGACAGAGTTCAGCCGTCCTGTGTTTTTCGGGTATGCGCCCAAGCACCCCGCCATTTTTTTTTACCGCAACCATGGCCTCATCTTTGGTGATACTCTTTTTTGCAATCATGGCCTTTTCTCCCTAATTTATTGTCACACTGCTTTAGCACGACATATTATACGAAGGAAACCCGCAGAAGCGTCCAAAAATTACGCTTGGATTTTGTAGAAAACAGCGTTTTTGCAAAAGTCCTGTGTATTTTCACACCGATCCAGCTAACCGATATATTATCTAAACTGGGAGCATTAGAGCAAGACAGAGGAAATCGATTAAAAATTAGCCGTTTTTTCAAAAATACCCCTTATTTTGCCAAAGCATCCATTGGCAGTTTTCCACTATGCGTGTGGTAATATTACGCCTTTTTTGAAATCTTGTCAAGGTTTGCATGAGCCATTATTGGAATGGCCCCTCAGGCTTTCAAGTGCCGGCCTCATACAGGCATCCATGCGTTGGGCGTACAGTGCCACATTTTCCTCGAACATGTTGTTCCCTTTTGTATCTATGCTTACAATGAGAGGGCCGAATTCGCGTACCTTCATTACCCACAGGCATTCGGGCATACCCAGTTCCCGCCAATAAACGCCGTCTATTTTTTCCACCTGCCGTGCCCCCAGCACCGCGCAACCGCCTGGGTATACGCAGTGGATTGCCCCATGCTCGCGACAAGCGCTGGCGGTTTTGCCCCCCATCCCCCCTTTGCCTATCATAATTCTAACCCCAGTTTTTTCGATAAAACCCGATGCCCATTCCTCCATGCGAACCGAGGATGTCGGCCCAACGGAAACCGTTTCGTATTCTATGTCTGGCCTTTCCCTGACGATAGGGCCGGCGTGGAAGATGGCCATTCCTCGAAAATCAAAGGGAGATTCAAACCCATATTGCACGATACGCCGGTGAACATCGTCTCTGCCTGTGGCGATAGTTCCAGATAGGTACACTATATCGCCAGTGTTAAACCCAGTAATATCGTCACGGTTTATAGGAGTATTAATGATTTTCATAATGTCGCATCCATGTGGTGGGAGAGCACTTCATAGGAAAGGTCTTCGCCAAGGCGAATGATCCCCCGCCTGTGCACATAACAGGAAAGGGACACCGCACAGGCAATTGTAGCGGTGTGTCTGCCAGATGTTTCCAGGTGTACAGCCATTGCAACCTGTTTGCCAGGAAGCCCCTGTGCCCCAATGCCCAAACCGTTAAGCCCATCAAGAATATTTTTTTCAAGCTTTGCCCCTTTCGGGTGCCTATGGCTAGTTCCAATAATACGAAGGCAGGCTTTTTTGGAAAGCACAGCGGCGTTTTCCATGCTGTGCCCCAGGCCGATTCCTATTACCAACGGCGGACAGGCGTTCAATCCCGGCCCCAAAACCGCCTCAAATACAAACGGGACAATCGCCTCATAGCCATCCGATGGTTTGAAGACCCGCGCCTTTCCAGGCAAACTGCACCCCGCACCAGAAAAATACAAAATGATTTCCATTTCACGGGAACCAGGGATCAAGTCCCAGCCGATCCAAGGAATTCGCTCGGCGGTGTTGTCACCAGTGTTAGTTTCATCGAAATAGTTCACAGCATTGGGCCGCAGGGGAACACTTGTTGTGGCCCGTCGTACAGCCTCGGTTAGAACGTCTGTGGTAATATCCAAATACGGAAAGGCGGTTCCAACCCGCACGTAAAAATGCGGAAGACCTGTGTCCTGACAGCAGGGTTTACCTGCCCGAAGCGCCTCGGCAAAATTATCAAAATAACTGTCATACATCACTTTCTGCACGGGGCTGTCTTCCCGTTCACGCATTTCCTCTAGGCGGGTAAGCACATCGTCAGGAAGACGAACGGCAACTAGAGCTATGAATTTCTCGATGATGGAGATAAAGGTTTCCCGCATGGTTCTATTCTTTTTCCTCGCCATCGGCCTGATTTGCCTTCACCTTGGCCTGTGCCATTTCGAAATTGCCATTGTCCTTTCCAAAAATTTTTAGCAGTAACATTGCAAGGATGAAAGTAACAGTTGCACCCACAAGTATGCCAAGTATGTTTGGAATATGCACACCTGCTGGAGTCATTATGAGGTGCACGAAAATGGATCCGGGAGTAGCAGGAGCGATAATGCCACCGCCTAAAAGCGTCAGGGTCAGCACTCCTGAAAACCCACCACCAATCATGGCAAGGATCATCACGGGGTTCATCAAAACGAAAGGAAAATAAACTTCGTGAATGCCTCCTAAGAAATGGATGATGATTGCGCCAGGTGCGCTGGTCTTTGCGGTACCCTTACCCATAAGAAAATAAGCAAGAAGGAGTCCGAGACCAGGGCCAGGATTCGGCTCAATCATGAAGAATATCGACCGCCCAGTTTCCACCGCTTGTACCGTACCCAGAGGTGTAAACACGCCATGGTTGACAGCATTGTTAAGGAAAAGCACTTTCGTTGGTTCAACGAGAATCGAAGTAAGTGGAAGAAGGCCAGTTTCGACAAGCCAGCCTACGCCGTTCCCCAGTAGGCTGGTGCCAGTCGCAACAAGTGGCCCGATAACGACATTACAGACAAGGGCCAACACGCCACCGATGATGCCAGCGGAAAAGGTACGGACCAGCATTTCAAAACCTGTAGGGATTTTCGCCTCTAAAAGGTCGTCAATTTTTTTTATGCAGAAACCGCCAAGGGGGCCAGCGATCATCGCGCCAAGGAACATAGGAATTTCCGATCCGACAATCACGCCCATGGTGGCAATCGCACCAATCACGCCACCTCTCGCGCCTTTTTTGCTAACCATTGAGCCACCCGTGTACCCAACGAGAAGAGGCAACAGGTAGGTAATCATCGGCCCAACCAGTTGGGCCAGCCTTTCATTGGGCAGCCATCCCGTGGGAATAAAAAGCGCCGTTATAAGGCCCCAAGCAATAAAAGCACCGATATTCGGCATTATCATGCCACTAAGTGCGCGCCCTAATTTTTGTACGAATTGTTTTACCATTTTTCAGCAGTATCTTTATTAATCCCCATGTAAACGCCCCCATATCGCGGCAGCGTCTATCATCCGCAAGCTTTCGTCAATATCCCCCAGCATGTTAACGTGCCCCATTTTTCGTTTTTCCCTTGCCTGTGCCTTGCCGTACAGATGCAGCTTCCCTTTCGCCAAAAGTGGCATGTAAGGCTCAAGCTTGTGCATTTGCTCCCTGTCCATGTGGTCGCCAAGGATATTAACCATGACCACAGGTGTATGCTGGCGCGTTTCCCCCAAAGGCAAACCGCAGACGGCCCTTACGTGTTGTTCGAACTGGCTCGTTACACATGCGTCTATGGTATAGTGCCCGGAATTATGAGGCCGTGGCGCAATTTCGTTAATAAAAATTTCACCGTCAACAACGAACATTTCTATGGCAAGTATGCCTATACTGTTAAGGCTTTCCGCGATTTTGAGGGCATGGCTTACAGCACGAACCTCCAGTTCCTTTGATATACGCGCGGGTACTATGCTCTGGTGCAAAATGCTGTTTACATGTATGTTTTCCGCAACCGGAAAAACGGCGGTTTCGCCCTGCGTACTTCGCGCAACAATCACCGATATTTCCTTGGTGAACGGCATCCATTTTTCCAGAATGCATTCCTGCCGTTCGGCTATCGCCTTGGCCTTCGCGAGGTCTTCTTTTGTTTTCAGCACGGCCTGCCCCTTTCCGTCATAGCCGCCCATTGTTGTCTTTAACACGCTGGGGTAAAAAACATTTTTTTCAAGATCTTCCACACCGGCTATAAGTCGAAAGTCTGGCACGGGTAAACCCATTTCCTTAATCGCCGTTTTTTCCCTGTAACGGTGCTGGTTTACTTCCAGCACCTTGCTTCCCTGGGGCAAATACGCGTGTTTTTCCAAATAGGTAAGGGCACCATAATCGATGTTTTCAAACTCGTAGGTAATCACGTCGCTTACGGCCGCCAGCTTTTTGATGGCTTCCATATCGTTATAGTTTGCGGTTATTTCGATGTCGGCAACCTGACCGCAGGGGCAGTTGGGGGTGGGCTCAAGTACGGCAACGTAATAGCCCATGGCCTTTGCCGCCAGACACATCATTCGAGCCAGTTGCCCGCCGCCTATAATCCCGATAGTTTTGTAAGGCATAATTATCATGTTACAACTCGCTCTCCATAACGGATTTTGCCAGGTTGGCCCTTCTTTCCTGCAAACGTTGATAAATTTGACCGTCAAACGCACCCAGTATCTGAGCCGCCAAAAGACCCGCATTCGTGGCCCCGGCAACGCCTATGGCCACGGTCGCAACCGGAACGCCGCCGGGCATCTGCACAATGGAAAGCAGGGAATCAAGACCGTTTAACGCTTTCGACTGTACCGGCACGCCAATTACGGGAAGGTTCGTTTTCGCCGCCACCATGCCGGGCAAATGGGCAGCCCCGCCCGCGCCCGCCACTATTACCTTAAGACCACGACCGGCGGCTTCCTCCGCATACTGGAACATATAATCCGGTGTCCGGTGCGCCGACACAACCTTTTTTTCATAGGGGATTTGCAGTTCTTCCAGCACAACACAAACATGCCGCATGGTATCCCAGTCGGAAGTACTGCCCATGATTACGCCTACGCATTTTTCCATTTTCTCGCTCCGGTTCTCTAGCATGACTTATGCATATCCTTGAACAAGCCGGACAGATCATGCAGCGCGGTTTTTAGTTTTGAATCCGTACACTGCCCCAGTTGCCCTCCCCACATAATATCCTTGATGATTTGCCGGAAGCCGGCTTCCATCTCAAGGCTTTCCAATTTTTCCCTTAGCTTATTCCGTTCTTCCCCAGACATCGACCCACGAGTATTATCCATTTGTTTGCGTAACCCGCGTGCCTCAATCCATTTGTGCGCGGAAACGAAACGGGGCTCCTTGTAGACAGGAAAAAAGACCGACAAGTGTTCAAAGAATTTTTCCTTGATTTGTTCGCGTTGGGTATCACCAACCAAGTCCGCCATTGTAATGACAGGAATGATGCGCTGGGCTTTTTTCTTGATAAGGGACAGCCTTCGCACGTCATTGGCATTTCCAAATTGCTTCGCCGTACTTACCCAGAAAATGCAGTTTGATTTTTGCATGTACTCTTCGGTAATGTCCTCGATTGCAAAATACGGCGAATCATACCCCGGGCAGTCAACAATCTTTGTACCCATTTCCTCCAGATTGGAAAGAACCTGATTTTCATCAGGCAGTTGTTCAATGTCAAAGAACAGTTCCACATGGCGGGTCTGCAAAAACACACCCTTATTTGAATCATCAAGCATTGTCTTTACCAGCTCGCCATAGTCCAATTTTTCTATAACGTTGCCATTGAATTCCACAATTCTGCCCCTGTGTCCGCCACCCCGTATAAAACTTATTTCCGTAGTGACAGACGTGCATGGACTGCTCGCGGTTGGCAACAGGTTTTCCCCCACCAAGGCGTTTATAAGCGAGCTTTTCCCTGCGGAAAAACCACCCATAATCAAAATGGTCTGTTCGTTCACATCCCTTTTGATTTTCTCCAAAGCAGCCAGCCATTCCGTCCGCTTTGCGTTCATCCCTTCCCTTGCATCACACAACCCATGGATCATATCCTGTGTGTCACACGTAATCTGTTGCAGTGCCTTCATTGTTTTATCATCACGGACCATGCCAAACCTCCTAGTTTGTACATCCAGTATACTGTTTTTTTCGGTACCCCACAAGCCTTTTTTATGGTATACTGTGGCAACTGAATCAGGAAGGGAAACCAGCGATGATTGTTATAAACTACGGCGGGGACCGGGCCCAAACCACTCTCGCCGGAATGACGGCCAATACCTTGGCGGCTTCGGACATAGCAACATACCTAAAGCCCGACTTTTCGGTCTCCATAAAACCGAATCTGGTGACACCGCAACCGGCAAGCAATGGGGCAACCACGCATCCGGAAGTTGTGGAAGGGATCATCCTGTTCCTCAAGGATTTTGGGGTAAAAAATATAAGCATTATCGAAAATTCGGCCGTCGGTTATAGCACAAAACAGGCGTTCAAGGTATGCGGATACGAGGCCTTGCAAGAAAGGTACGATGTCCCGTTGGTTGATTTGAAAAACGACCATTGCATAAAGCTTCGACATAAAGACGATAACCACGGCGATTTCGATATTCAGATTTGTGAAACGGCACTAACAACGGATTTTTTGATCAATGTGCCTGTCCTAAAAGCCCATTGCCAGACGCGCATGACCTGCTGCATGAAAAATCTGAAAGGCTGCATCCCGCACGGCGAAATGAAGCGTTTCCACACGCTGGGGCTGCACAAGCCTATCGCCACGTTAAACGCATTGCTAAAAACCGGCTATTGCGTGGTGGACGGCATTTGCGGCGATCTTTCTTTCGAGGAAGGTGGAACCCCGATAGAAGCCAACCGCATAATCGCAGGCCAAAACCCTCTCTTGGTGGATTCCTTTTGCGCGGAGCTGATAGGTTACAGACAGGATGACATCGAATACCTGTCCCATGGCAGAAAAATAGGAGTCGGTGAATATTATTCCCGGGAAACAAAGGTGGTGGAACTAAACCTGGACTGCAAACCGGGTAGGCAACCAAAAGGGAACCGGATTGCGGATCGGTATCGCAATCTTATTGACGACGACGCGGCCTGTTCCGTGTGCTATGCCGCGCTGGTGTTTGCGCTGCACCGCAACGGCGGGCGGGTTCCACATGGCAGAAAAATTTGCATCGGGCAGGGCTTTAAGGGGAAAAGCGGCGACATAGGTATTGGCAACTGCACACGGAAGTTCAAGGCCCATGTGGAAGGTTGCCCTCCGAAAGCGGTCGATATTTCATCGTTCCTCATGAAATCCCTTTGAAAACATCGCAATGCTCATAACTTCGGACCACCTAAAGCAGTTTACCAGCATTGAAAACACGGGCTTTATCGAAAACACGCCTACCCTAACCCCGCGCACCTGAAATGCAAGCTTGGCGTTGATGTATTCGTTTTTTATGTAGGGCATCAGATTAATGGCGCATAGCATACCGTATGCGAATTTCCTTGGCAGCTTTGCGTTTTTCTGCATGGCCTTTACAAGGTCGTAGGGGTTTGTCGTAAGGGAAAACAAAAGACCAAGGCCGGCAAAGGCAAAAAAACGGGTTGCCATGTTCAGCCCGGCGTGGGTGCCAGCAAGTCTGGCCACACCAAACCCTCCAGTGGCCTCGCCCCCAAAACGCGCACCGGTCATAAAAATGCTGAACGCAAAAAACGCCACAGGGATCAAAAACTTAATCGCACGCAACCATTGCCTTGGCTTGGCACCCAAGACAAGCAGAAACATGCAGGCGGCAAAAACCCACACATTCAACCACATGACCCGCGTAAAGGCCAAAGCCGTGGAAACAACGACGACAAAGACAAATTTGTAAAACGGATTCAACCTGGACAGAAAATCACTCATCCACGGAACCTCCCAGCCTTATGACCTTGTGGGAAAAACCGTGGGCAACTTTCTCATTGTGGGTAGAGAAAATGATTGTAAGCCCGTTCCCGGCCTTTTCCAAAAGAAGGCCCATTATGGCACAGATATTTTCGTAATCCTGTCCGTAAGTAGGCTCGTCCAAAAGTAGCACCTCCTGTTCCCCCGCAATCATGGACAGTACGGCCAAACGGCGTTGCTGCCCCTGGCTAAGCAGATACGGCGAATATTTTTTGTACTTTTCCAAATCAAAAACCCTTAGTAGTTCCAAGGTTCTTTCCGCTTTCCAGACATCACTTTCGCGTCTGTGCCAGCGGTTTACGCTGAACAGTATTTCGTCGTAAACGGTCAGGGCGAGAAACTGATTGGAGGGGTTTTGGAACACGATTCCGCATTTCGAGAAAACGTAATTTTCACCAAGTTTCGCCAGACTTTTTCCCAAAAAACCAATCTTCCCTTTGTACTTGTGCTGTTTGATCAGGGTTTTGAAAAACGTGGTCTTTCCGCAACCGCTGGGGCCCAATATAGCCGTAAGCGAACCTTTTTCGAAAGCCATATCCGGATAGAAAATGCCGTTTACCTGTAAACCCCTTGTGGTCAAAATCGCCTCACCGACCTTGTTTAAAGCGGGCGAAAAATCCGGACTGCTTTTTGCCACACTGCCGTCCAAGGAAACAATATGATCGTAGGCCCCTTCCCACAGCGCCACATTGTGGTCAATGGCAAGAACCGTCGCGTCAAGGCCTTTGATAATCGATATTATCTCCCTCGCCGACTGAATATCTATATTCGCAAAGGCCTCGTCTAGAATAATACATCTGGATTTAAGGGCCAATATACAGCACAAGGCGCACTTTTGCTTTTCCCCCCCAGACATTTGGTTAAGATTCCTGTGCAGCAGGTGCCGTATGCCTATGGTATCAACAACGCTGTCGATAATACCTGCCGTTTCTTCTGGCGGTGTCCCTATATTTTCCAGGCAAAAAAGAAGCTCGTTTTCCAAAGTGTTCATGCAGAACTGCAAATCGCAGTTTTGGAACATCATTGCAACATAAGCTACCCGTTTGTCTGGCGTAAGGGCATGAATATCGATGCCCTCATAAAAAACACTGCCGGATACCAAGAATCCGCAATTCTCTGGGTAAAGCCCCGCCAGCACATAGGCCAGCGTGCTCTTACCCGAACCGCTCCTACCAGTTAGAACTGTAATTTTGCCTTTTGGCAGCGAAAAATCCAGATTCTCCAAGATATTTCGATTGGCATTTTCAAAATACTTGAAGGTCAGGTTTTTCGCATCAAGACTCGTCGATGTTGCCAACGTATTTTTCGCCAATGGGATAGCTCTTCAGAACCCCGGCTTTCGCCAGCCTGTCCGCAAGAAACTTGGAGATAACACCGGCAAACAAAAAGGCACTCATAAGCCTGACAAAAAACCGCGTGGCGACAAAGGCAAAAGACAAATCCGTCCAAATCCCACGCTGCCAGGCCAGAACAAAACTAAAGATCGTACAGCCCGCGGCGGCAAGCAGAATCGTGCCCCAGTTGACCTTTTTGTACCTAAAAAGCAGAAAGCCCGATTCCGCGCCCAGCCCCTGCACCAAAGCCGACACAACGACCGTCGCCGCGAAGGGACTACCCAACAATACCTGTACCACACCCGTCATCGTGGATGTAACTGTTGCAACACCCGGTTTTCGCATTATGTACGGCGCAAAAGTCGCGGCGAAAAACCAAATGCCAAAGACAAACTCGATGGTCATTTCCCCCAAACCAAAGGGGACCAAAAATGGCGTGATGAACAACGACAGATGTACCACCGACAGACAGATGATTCCAAAGAATACCGACAGTATGCTTACAAGGATAACGTCTTTCAGTTTCCATGCATAAAGATCGAACAAAGTTTTCCGGGTTTCCATGTTTTCCTCCTGTTTATTGCGCCCGCCGGTTGGCCATGGACGGGCTGTTTATCGAAAGCGTGGTTTGCAAGACATAATGGGCAACGTTTTTTTCGGCATAGTCCATTATTTCGTTAAGACAGTCGAAAATATCGTTCACGTCGCCTTGCAGTTCAGTTGCATAGTGGGAAACGTTTTTAAATACCCCCCTACCCTTCGTCAGGTTTACCGCATGGGCAATGTGTTCCATATATTGCGGCACGCCCAGCGGGTAAAAGGATATTTTTCCAAGAACCTTAGTTTTTTTGCCGGCGGGGTTTGCAAGCACGTTTACCGGCGTGTCGTCTTCCGCAAGGAAACTGTCCCCGTCCGTATCCCCGGGACAGCCCTTCGAAAATGTCGCTTCCATTGTAACGTGGGTGCGGTCGTCATTGACATGCACAAAGCACGCCCTAACGGCATCCACGACATGCGCCCTTTTGCCCCGATACACGGTGGACAGCGCGTCGGTACCACTCCACACCTTTTGGGTGTTGACCCGGCCAATGGCACCAAGAATGACATTTGCATAGTCATCGTTCATAGCCGAGAGGGAAAACCGGCAACCGGTTATCCCCCTGTCCGCCCCGCAGCCCTCCCACGGAACGGGGGCATCTTCTGTTCTTTCCATAAAAAAAGCACCTACTTCCCAATTAATTTCCCGGGAAGCGGCGCACGCCGTCCGATCACTACCTACGTTGGCATTATCCAAATCAGGTTAGTGGGTTAAGGCCAGCCAAAAGGCAAGCCTCTCTCAGCCGCAAACGCAGCACCCCAGGATCTATGAAAGAGGGTAGCATGAATTTCCAGAAAATGTCAAGTACTTTCGGCTGTATTTTTGGCGAAATTTTTCGGGACGAATCTTCGCCTAGATCTGTAACATTGCAGAATCCGGCATGTCCGTACCCGTAGCGATACCTGTACCGCCACCTCCGCCAATACCAGCCCCAAACCCAATGCCTGTACCCGTACCGCTGCCAGTATCAGCGCCCGCTCCAAAGCCAATTCCCCCACTACTACCAGTGCCATCCGACAATTTACCACAGGCATGGGACATAAAGCCGAGAATCAATGTTGTTTCATTCGAAATAGAAAATTTGTTCATATAAAGCACCTTTTTGGGAACCCATTACAACTACAAGCATTGGGCCCACCTTCTTACCACACTGTATCATTGAAACAGATTTTTGTCCAGCATTTTTTTTCTGCTTTTTCGGGCCCGATAAAGAGAGATATCTTGCGATGGAACAGCTCAGTATTTTCTTAGCAGTTCCATCGGCTTTAGTTTGCCCGCACGCCGCGCCGGAATCCACGAGGCCACAACCGAACAAACAACCGTAAAACAGCCTATAAAAAACACCGTGGTCCAGTCAATGATAATGGGAATCGTCTCAAGGTAAAAATCCGGATCCAAAATCCTAACCTCGCCGCCCGAAAAGAAGCTAAGAACGGCCTCCAAGGAACGGATAAGGGGGTTGATGGAACTGCCTATCAGAAGTCCCAGCGCAATACCTATAACCGCGCCGCAAACACCCGTAAGAAAGCTTCCCCACAGAAAAACATTGGTCACTCCCCGGGGTTTCGCGCCCGTTACCTTCAGCACGGCAATGTCCCGCCGCCGCTCCAACGCCAGCATGGACGTGGCCGAGGAAACGTTTACGGCGGCAACAATAACGATAAGCGCCATAATAAAGAGAAGCATCTGTCTGGTTGATTCGTAGGAATGGTACTGGGAACGCAACAGGTCCCTCCACGTATAGACGCTGAAACCGGGGCCAATGGCGGAAACAAGTTTCCAGTGCATTGCGTCCACGCCCCTGAACGGATCGTCTATTTTTACAAGAAGACTCGTCGTCCCCATCTCGGCGCTAAGAACCTGCCGCCCCCCCTCGTCCGTGATAATACACCACAGGGCATCCAGCTCGTGGTATCCGGACGACACAATGCCTGTAACCGTAAAAGGCGTGACCCTTGGCAAAATCATCCCGCCGGGGCCCGTGTGAAGGGTCATAAGCCTAACCGTGTCCCCCGGCCCCACGCCTATGGAGTCGGCAAGGCTTCCGCCAAGCAACATATCGCGGGGGCCATAAAGCCGCGTCGTACCCGCAATCAGTTCCAGATATTCAAGACTCCCGCCGTCCTCCCAGAACGAAGGATCTATGGCGCGAACGCTGGCACCGGTTCTCCCGCCCATGCCGACAAGCACGCCCATGCCGCGAAGTTCCAGCCAAGCCCCCCTTACGCCGTCGATCCCCCGCACGGTATCGGCGATTCCGTCCAGCCTGTCCGCGCCGGTAAAACTGAAAACCTGCAAGTGCCCGGTTCCAAGTTCCAGATAACGGTTAAGGATTCCGCGAATCATGCCGTCGGCAACAATCAGCGTAACGATGATGGGAATAAGGCTGACGGCAATCCCCGCAACCGCGCCCCTAAGGTAACGCCCCCCCTCGTGGGCGCGGCCCAGAAGGTAACGGATCGCTATAAAAAAGCTGGCGCGGGTTTTCATGCCCTCTCCCGGTGAAGAATAGTCTCCACCAACTGGCCGTTTTCTAGGACATAACGGGCCATGGCCCGCCCGGCAAGATTTTCGTCGTGCGTCACGACAAGCAGGGTTTTGCCCCATTTCTCCGCGCTCGCAAAAAGCAGTTCGGAAACAACGGCGCTGTTGTCCGGATCAAGGTTCCCGGTTGGCTCGTCGGCAAGGATAAGATCCGGATCGTTCACCATGGACCGGGCAACGGCTACGCGCTGCCTCTCGCCGCCGGAAAGCTGCGAGGGATAGTGGCCACTGCGATCGTCGAGCCTGACGTCGGAAAGCAGGGCCCTTGCCCTGTCCAGCGCCTTCTTTTTATTAATCCCCGCAATATAGGCGGGCAGCATCACGTTTTCCAGCGCGGTAAAATCCTTCAGCAAATAGTGGAACTGAAATATAAACCCCACCCTTTTGCTGCGGTACGCCGAGAGGCCCTTCTCCGAAAGCGACGTGATTTCCGCGCCGCCGACAAAGGCCTTCCCCCCGTCGCTTCGGTCAAGGCCCCCCAGTATGTTCAGCAGGGTGCTTTTGCCGCTGCCCGATCTTCCCGTTATCGCCACCGAAAGGCCGGAGGGTATATCCAGACTGACACCCCGGAGAATACGGAGCGTGTCGTTCCCGGAAACAAAATTCTTTACTATGCCTTCGGCACGAACCATTATATTTTCGCTACTCATAACGCAACACCTCCGCCGGCAGTATACGGGAAACCTTGCGGGATGCAAACCATGCCGCGACAAGGGACGAAAGAAAACCGAAACTGAAAATCAGCACAACCTCGCTGGGAATCACCCGTGACGGAATTTCCACAAGGTAAAAAACCGCCGGCGAAAAAACGGCAAAGTCCCCTATGGCGCCGCCGCCGAGAAACAGCACTGCGGCATTAATGACATCGATAACGGCATTAACAGCCGCCTCCATACCGATAAAAAACGGTGAAATATTCAGCGCGATAAGCAAACCCGGGATCAGGCCGAGCACCGCACCCGAAAAACCGATAATGGCCCCGTCCAGAACAAAGATCAGGCGCACGGCCCTTTCGCCGCCACCCAATGCCCGCAAAAGCCCTATCTCCTCGCGCCGTTCCAGCAGTATCCTCCGTTGCGCCTGATAGATATTCAAAGCGACAACGATAAAGATAAGCCCCACCAGTATGAACATGAAAAGTTTTTCCGTGCGGAGCGCACCGAAAAAGGCGCGGTTGTAGTCGCGCCAGCTTGAAAAGTCCGCGTTCTCGAAACCGGGCCTGTCCCCAAGGTTTCTTCTGGCCTGCTCCAGCATCTGCCTGTCATGAAAGCGGTTCGCTATTTTCACGCCAAGAACCGGATCACCGTCGGAGAATTTTTCCGCGTCATCAATGCGAACAAAAACCCAGCCCATGTCGTACTCGAAAAAACCGGTCCTGAAAATTCCGGTAACGGTGAAAACACTGGAACCGGAAACGTCGCCCCCGCCGGAGTCATCGCCCGTGGGGGCATCCCCAACGGCAAAAAGCGACGGTATCGAAAAAAGAGTTATCCTGTCTCCAGTCCTGACGCCCAGCCGCCTTGCAAGCTCGGCGCCAAGAAGGGCGCTCTGGCTTTCGTACAGGTCGAAGGAACCCCACTCGAAGTCAAGGCGTTCGGCCATCGCAGGATCCATCGCAGGGGCGCCCTCCGGAACCCCCCGCACCAAGGCCGCCTGCTGCCCCAGTATCCTGCCACGAATAATTCCCTGAAATTCCCGAAAGGGAACAACCGCGTTTATTCCCGGAATTGCCAAAAGAAGTTCCCTTGCCTCCTCCGTTCTTTCAACGGGAACGGAACCAATACGCATATGGTAGGACGAGATTTCCAGTATGCTTTCGATAAAGCCAAGCTGAAAGCCGTTCATTACCGATATTATCACGATTAGCGCCAGCACGCCGGTCGCTATACCAAGAACCGAGAGGACCACCGACGAGGACCGTTTCTGCTTTCGGAAAATATAACGTGCCGCGACAAACCATATCCATTTTAAGTTTCTTTTTCGGTCCATTAACGCCGCACCCGTTCCTCGGAAATTTTTCTGCCGTCTTCCCACAATGCCCTTAACATCAGCACGCCGTCCATGTAAAGTTCCTCCGTTTCCGTCGTGCCATAGGTACGCACAATGCGCTCAAGAACACCGTTACGAATTTCGCGCTGGACAACCCTGTTACCCTCCCAGTCAAACTCGAATTCCGTAAGCCTTTCCTCTCCATCCGCGGTTCGATAAATAGCGGCAATCCTGTCCCCATCCCATCTGTTCCGAACTTCCCAGACAATCTCGTCATTTTCATCAAGCATTGTCTGTGTCAGCACCCTGCCCCTGACATCGGTTTCGTACCTTACGCTGAAGCCGTCCCCGGCGTCAAAAAAAGTTTCCATAAAGTCGGTACCTGGCGTTACCCTCGTTATGAAACCATCCTGAAAAGCCGCATCCAGCAAACGGTAGGGGAAAGTAAGGCGGACGGGTTCCGCATACGCGGGTTCGTAAAAGACGCGACGAACATACCTGAGTGAAAAGGAACGATTGTAACGGAAATGGTCGGTGTGGATATTTCGAAACTTCCCCCCCGGGTCTCTCTGTTTGGTTTCGGCTCTTATGAGCAAGCCCTCGTTGTAAAAAAAGGCCGTCAGTATTTCCGTTCCATCCTCGGCAAAAAGATAATCCCTGGCAATCCGTCCGTTTTCGTTAAACACCTCGATAAAGCCCACGGGCGCGGAGCCCGTGACGGGGACCTCCACTGGTATGCCCGTGTCGGCGATAGCAAGCGCGTGGTAAATGTCTTCCGTGTAGGCGTAGGCAGTGGCGGTATCGGGATAGCCTTCCCCATGAAGTTCTTCCTCGAAAAACGTATACTCGTCCAGAAAGGCAAAGTCGTAAAAGCCATCCTCCATTCCGTCAGTAGGCCGCCTGAATGCGGCGTTTAGCCTGGTGTTGCCAGCATCGTCCAAGAACAACCATTGCCTGCGGGATTCCTCGCCCCCCTCAAACAGGACGCGAATTTGAATGTCAAAATCGTCGTTAAAAAAAGGCCGCAAAAACGGCTCCAGTTCGTCTGGGCCGATAAAATCTATGACCAGCGCGTACCTATTGCGAAGGGCCGCAAGACGCGACGGAATTTCCTCCAGCGCCATTCCGCCGGCATTGGACCTGAACCATCTTGGCGGGGCCAGGGGAATCCATACCGGAAGATCCTCGTGTTCCCAGTATTCATCGTCGCCAAGAAAAGCAAGGATGGGATCGCCAGGCGGGATATGGGAAATATCCGCGTCATCCTCCCGCGTAAGCGCGAAAACACCGACAAACAGAAGAAGAACGGCAAATATAAGCAGCGGAATGAAGGCACCCGGCTTTAAAAGTTTTTTATGCAACACCGGCAAACTCCCTGGAAAAACCACCGGGATCGAAAGGCCGAATGTCCCCGTATTTTTCGCCGTTGCACAGATACGCGACGGGCAGGCGCAAAACGGAGGCAAGTGAGAAAACCACCCCCCCCCTTGCCGTGGAATCGTACTTGGTAAGAATCGCCGCCTCCGGGGATACAGCCTCGCAGAAAATTTCCGCCTGGGCCATCGCGTTCCTGCCCGTGGTGGAATCCAGGACCAGATACTTGACGTATCTTGCCCCCGTCGCCTTCGTCTCCACCACCCTGTCTATCTTCCGCAGTTCGTCCACCAGCGCCGACTTGGTGTGCATCCTGCCCGCGGTGTCGGCAATGACGATACCGCCGCCGGACTGGGCGGCTTCTATCGCGTCATACACCACCGCCGCGGGATCCCCCCCGGGTTTGTGAGCGACAACCCGCAAGCCCAACCGTTCCCCGTGAATTTTTAGCTGATCGATTGCCGCCGCCCTAAAAGTGTCCGCGGCGGCAAGAATTGGCTTTAGGCCGTAAGCATCGCGGTACATCGCGGCCAGCT
>Ga0209755_10002192_pt1 | contig 27365 bp, 21 predicted proteins | sample TergutCo191P1_FD_187301 | JGI IMG/M metagenome (GOLD analysis project Ga0209755, IMG submission 187301) | Cornitermes sp. P1 segment gut microbial communities from Petit-Saut dam, French Guiana - Co191P1 (SPAdes) (version 2) | ecosystem: Host-associated > Arthropoda: Insects > Digestive system...
GCGATAGGCTTATTTGTGTTGCCTTTTTTCGTACGCTTAATTTTTTACCTCTTTTTTCACTTTAGGGCTTGACAGAATATAGTTGGTCTTTATGTACACTGATTTTTTGCTGCGGTGACCACATTTGAAACGAGAACGGAGGTTGTAACAGTTCCAACACCACCGGGAACGGGTGTGATATACCCCACAATTGGCTCTACTTCATCGAATTTAACATCACCGACGAGCTTTTTCTTTTCGTCATTCCAGTTTATACCTACATCGATAACGACCTGACCAGAACTAAAGTATTTTGCGTCAAAAAACTCACCTAGACCTACAGCTATGATAACTATATCTGCATTTTTTGAGTAGTAAGGTGTATCCCTTGTAAATACATGGCAAGTTGACACTGTCGCATCTCGTCCAAGAAGCATGATCCCGACAGGCCTGCCGACTACCAAACTGTGGCCGATAACGCAGACATTTTTGCCCTTGGGATCGATTTTGTAAAAATCAAGGATTTCGATACAAGCTTGAGCTGTGCATGGGGCAAAGCCCATACCGCTGCCGTTTACAACTTTCGCCCATGTGTCATTGGTGATGCCGTCAATGTCCTTTTCCGGTTTGAGCGCAGCGACAACTGCATTTTCATCAAGATGAGCTGGAAGGGGGCGGAACATTAAAATACCGTGGACAGCACTGTCGTTATTTAAGGATTCAAGATTCTGCATGAGTACAGACTGCGTTATATTAACAGGAAGTACTACATTTTTAACTGTGACACCATTTTTTTCACAACGTGCCATTGCGGTTTTTTCATAGGAAAGATCATCGGGTCTTTCTCCAACGCGCAGAATTGCCAGTGTAGGGGTTACATTCTTTTTTCTAAGAATTTCAATATCGCCAGCTATTTTTTCACCTAGATAATTGACTACATTAGCGCCTTTTAAAAGTTCTGCCATTTGTTTACTCCTCCTATATGCAAGGCTGAAACTATCCCCTCAGCCTTTTTGTGACAGAATCGAATAGTTCGTCTGCCATTGGGCAATATTTGTTAAGCAATGCGTCCGCTTCTGCTTCCAAGCTGTTTGCATAGTTTCTATCTGTCATGGATTGCGCATTTATAAAGACATTTAAGCTTGCTCCTTGCAGAGCCGCTTTGCAAGCAACAACACCAACTCCGGCATCGCTGACAGCAACAACACTACCCTTATCGGCAAAAACCTTTTGAAGCTCAATTGCTTTTGCAGAAATACGCATGATATCCATCGGAACAGCGCAAGCTGTTTTGAGCGCCTCATCCATGATAGCAGCTCTGTTAGGATCATCTTTTGGTACACTGTAGGCTTTTGCAAGAGGTTCGAAGTTTTCTGCATCAAGGTCAACTAATAAAAGCAGCTCTTTTTGAATTGCGTCTGCTTTAGACATAGTTTCGATAATTTCCGCTTCAACTTCGGCGTATTTCTTTTTACCTACAGTTAGATTACCTACCATTGTGCCAAGAGCCATGCCGAGAGCTCCTATAAGAGCAGAGGCGCTGCCGCCGCCTGGAACTGCCGCTTTACTTGCAAGAAGTTCGGTATAGTCAGTACATGTCATATTTATTAATTTCATGATTTCCTCCTAGAAAATACCGGAGACTTTTCCGGTTTCTGTGTCAATGTCAATACGGCGGAATGCAGGATTTGAACCTGTACCCGGCATCATTGTTATATCACCTGCCATCGGGCAAAGGAACTTTGCACCACCGTAGACCAAGATGTCTCTGATTGGCAGTCTCCAGCCTGTTGGCACACCCTTTAGTGCCGGGTCATGTGACAGCGAGAGCTGAGTTTTAACCATCATTGTGGCAAAGTCAGCATATGCAGGATCTGCTTCAAAGCGCTTTGCTTTTTCAAGTGCGAGAGGTTCCCAGTCAACGCCGTCTGCGCCATAGATTTCTTTTGCAATCAGTTCTACACGCTCACGTAGCGGTGTGTCTAGTTCATACAGGTATTTAAGGTCTGTTTCTTCTTCGCATGCTTCCATAACAACTTCTGCAAGTTCTATAGCGCCCTTACCGCCATATTGCCAATGCTCTGAAAGTGCACAACGTACTCCCCGCTCTGCACAAAGTTTTTTAAGCAGTGCAATTTCTTCATCTGTATCTGTATAGAATTTGTTGATGCATACGACCGGGTTTATACCTGATTTTTTAACATTGTTAACGTGGTGGAAGAGGTTTGACGTGCCTTTTTCAAGTAACTCCAAGTTTTGTTCTGTGTATTCTTTTGGAAGAGGACGACCTGAAACAACTGCCGGACCTCCGCCATGCATTTTGAGAGCGCGTATTGTAGCAACAATAACAGAAACGTGGGGTTTAAGACCGGAGAGACGGCACTTGACGTTCCAGAACTTCTCAAAGCCGATATCGGCAGCGAAGCCTGATTCTGTGACATGGTAGTCAAAGAGTTTAAGAGCAAGACGGTCACCAATGATTGAGGATTGACCAATTGCGATGTTTGCAAATGGCCCTGAGTGAATCAGGCATGGTTGGTGCTCAACTGTGTAGCAGAGAGTGGGATTGATTGTATTGCGCATCCACGCAGCCATTGCGCCGTCGACTTCCAAATCTGCTGTTGTAACAGGCTCGCCTTTTTTGTTATAAGCAACAATGATTTTTCCAATTCTTTCACGAAGATCTTTTAGATCTGTTGCAACAGAGAGAATAGCCATCAGCTCGCTACCTACAGCTATGCCGAATTTTGAGTCCATCTCAAAGCCGTTTCTTTCACCGCCGCCCATTCCTATGCGTATATTACGCAGACCTTGTGCGCAGAAGTCAATAACCCAGCCGAGCTCAACGCGCTGCGGGTCTATATCCAGACGTTTAAGACCAATTTCTGCAAGTTTTGCATCATCATAGTTGCGCTCGTGCTGCATGCGAGCGTTAAGCGCCACCATTGCAAGGTTATGTGCGTTCATGATATCGTTTATATCACCTGTCAGACCAAGTGAGAATTCAGTCATTGGAATTAAAAGAGCGTTACCGCCACCGGCCGCCGTGCCTTTGACACCGAACGTAGGTCCACCGGAAGGCTGACGAAGACATCCGCCTACGTTTTTACCGAGATAACCGAGACCTTGGATGAGACCGAGTGATGTTGTGGATTTACCTTCTCCAAGCGGTGTAGGGGTAATTGCAGTAATCTCAATAAACTTACCATCGGGCTTGTCTTTAAGTCTGTTCATGATCTGGAGGAAATCAAGCTTTGGAGTTTTGCCATAAGGAATAATTTCATCATGCAAAAGCCCCATTTTTTCTCTAAAGTGCTCTACGTCAGGAAGTCTTGTCATTGCGTCTTCTGCAATTTCCCAGTCTGGGTGTTTGATTGGATCTAGCATTTTATCACTCTCCTAAGATTATAGATATACGTTGGCGATTGTAATATTGCGGAGTCTAACAGTTTTGCTCAATGAAGTAAACACATATGGGTGAGAATATAACAAATGTCACAAAAAAGAGATACCAAAATACAAAATTGTATTTATTGTAAATTTGTGCGATTTTATTGTAAAATAATAATTAGGACGGCAAGCGCCGCCCTAAAAATGGTTCTACTAATGCTATTGAGCCTATTGTGTATCGTCCTTATCACCGTCTTCACAAGGCTCTTCTTTAATATCTACACCGCAAAAACCGTCTTTGCAGCCGCCTGTGGGAGCATCATCGGGTTCCGGACATTCACAATTGTCTTCTTCATCGCATGTAGAGCAGTTTTTTAGGTCTTCAAGTTCTTGTTGTTTTGCGGCAATGCGCTCATAAGCATCTGTTACATCGGCACACTGTGTCTTGAGTGATTCATCAGGGTTATCCTTAAAAAGTTTGTAGTATGTGGCGCCAATTTCCACATTAAGACGGCGAATAGTTGCACGCTCATTTGCAATGCCTGCATTTAGTTTGGCTTTTCTTGCCAAGAGACGTGCCTTTTCCTCGGCAATCTTATACGCTTCGACAGATACATCTGCTATTGTGTCAAATGCGTCTCTTGCCCTCTTTTTAAAATCATCATAATTAGCCATGGTTTGATCCTCCTATTTAGTCGTTATTATTAACTGTATCTTCAACGGTATCTTCTACCGGTGTTTCTGTGTTCCCAACCTTACGCAAATGAAAAATTATTAACAATGCTACAGCGGCAAGGCATGACGCAATTGCCAACAGTTGTGAAACACGGATATTTGTTCCAGGGACAAATAGGCTGTCTACCCTCAAGCCTTCTATTATAAAGCGACCAAATCCATACCATGCGACATAGAAAAGGAAGTATTGTCCGGGGTATCTAGTTTTGAACTTCTTGGAAAAAATGTGCATCAGTAACAAACCGAGCGTATTCCAAAGCATCTCATAGAGAAATGTTGGATGGAAATAATATGTTGTTCCTGGTTCAAGGACCTGATCCAGAGCGGACGAGTATGTGCGTTGTGTAAAGCTAAAACCCATTCTCCAAGGCACCGAAGTTTCGATACCAAATGCTTCTCTGTTAAAGAAGTTACCCCAACGTCCGACTGCCTGACCGATAAACAGTCCAAAACCTGCGGCATCAAGCAATTTACCGATGGGGATTTTTTTGACGCGACTATATATCAGATAGGCAACACCACTTAGAAGTATTCCGCCATAGACAGCCAAGCCGCCTTCGCGAATTGCGAAAATATTCTGCCAGTTTCCCGGACCAAAATAGTGTTCAAAGTTGAAAAGGATATAGTATAGTCTGGCGCCAATAAGACCGGCGGGAACTGCAATTATAACCAAGTCTAGTATGTTGTCTTTAGTAAGACCGATTATTGCACTGCGCTTAACTAAATATAATGCGGCGAGGGCAAAGCCGGCTGTAATAAAAAGTCCATAATAGAAAATAGTAAATCCAAAAATTGTAAAATATGCGGGAGGATTGAGTATGAATCCTTCACCTAAGATTGGAAAAGATATATAAGCTGTGTTCAAAGCTGACCTCCTACTATTGCGGATCCTGCGGAGCTATTATAGAAATTGCCATGTTTTCAGGTATAAGGCTGGTGCGGTAGAATTCAGTAATGTCGTCTTGAGATATTCCTGCCAAAATTTCCGAAGCATCAAATGGGTCAAATCCGTGGAAATGACCATCAACTATATTGCCGCAGGTGGCTTCAAATGAGTTAAAAGCCCTAATGGTTGTTCCCAACGCGGATTTTTTTATTCGGCGAAACAGTTCTTGGTCAGGACCGAATTTTGACAGGCGGTGAATTTCTGCACAAACCTCTTCGAAAACACGCTTAGGCTCACGAGCCTCACCGCCAAACAATACGTAGGCAGCTCCGGCAGCGCAGTCAAAAGATGCCGAAAAGTCACTATTAACAAGCCCTGAGCTATACAGATTAATGAAAAGAGAAGAGGAGTTTCCTGCAAGTATATCAAGGGCGAGTGAGTTTACAAGTGAATGCCTAAGATATTGTTGCCCATAAGGAAGTGGTGAAATTTTACACCCTGCAAGGAAAATTGGCAAACTAACCTCCATGTCTTTATAAAAGCCTTTAGTGTTCGGCTCAAGCCTTTCAGGGGGACCATAATCTTTTTCGGGAATTTCACCTGCTTTCTGAGGCAATATTCGTGCAGCCATATCAACAACCTGTGAAGGTTCAACATCACCGACAACGCATAACACCATGTTTGAAGGATTATAAAAGACTTTGTGGCAATCATATAGGGTGTCAGCGGTGATTTCTGATATGCTCTCAACCGTGCCTGCTACAGAATCACGCATTGGGTTGTGGCGGAACAATGATTTCATAAAGCCATAGTATAGACAATAATCAGGATCATCCTCAACCATTTTTATTTCCTGTGCAATAATACCCTGTTCTTTTTCAACGCTTTCGTCTGTAAAGTATGGTACCGAGACAAAACTAAGGAGTGTTTCTAGGTTTTCATTAAACTTTTCGATACATTCAAAATGATAAGCAGTTATGTCTGTCGAAGTATAAGCGTTTGGTGAGGCTCCATTGGCTGAAAGGGTGGTTAGGGCATTGTCGCCGTCCGGTGTGTCAAACATTTTGTGCTCAAGAAAATGTGCAACGCCCTCAGGTGTTTGAGTCCAATTACCGCCTAGCTTAAATTTTCTATCTGCGCCGCCATAATCCGTCGCAAAGAAGGCGTAGCGCTTTTGAAATCCCGGCTTTGGAACAACGAAAACAGAAAGTCCATTGGAAAGTTTCTTGCTATATACTCGCTCAGCTATGTTTTTGTACTCTCTAAGAATCATTTTCGCCTCCTCCTCCTTCCTCTTCTCCGCTTAAAAAATAGACCATATCAGGTATAATTTCGGAAGCGGTATCAACCACTTGGGCGGATGTAACTTCTTCAATCCTGTTGCAAATTTCTAACGGGTCATATGGAATAAGAGATAGCACACTATCAAGATATAGCTCTTCCAGTCCGCCTAATCTGTCCATAGCGGATTTTAAGGAAGTTATAACATATCTTTTTGCAGATGTAAGTTCCCACTCGGAAATTTCTCCATCTTTAACATGCTCCAGTTGTGCCATAATTTCATCAAGGGCAATTCTGAACTTTGAAAACTCAACCCCAGATGCTACAAGCATCACACCCTTATTTTTATCCAGCATGGAACTGGCGTAGTAACATAATGACAGTTTTTCTCTTACGTTCAAAAAAAGTTTTGAAGTGACACTGCCGCCATAAAGTGCATTGAACACAATAAGGGCAGGGTAGTTAGGTTTCTCCATTGCCTTTCCAAGACGAAAACCGATGGTCAATTTGCCTTGTGATACATCAAGTGTCTCAAAACATTCCCGCAAAGCGTTGTTGCGCGGGTATAAAACTATTTCTGTTTTTGGAATAAACGCATTTTTACGGCTGTTCAGACTGCCAAGGGCAGCTTTGATAGACTTGTAAACAAAGGTTGCTTCTGCCGAGCCGCAGTAAAAAATTTCGACCTTTGACTGTGCGAGAACTTTGTGGTAGAGTTCTGTAAGTGACTGAGACGTAATTAAACTAGCCTGTTCCTCATCGCCTAACTTACTAACACTGTAGCTTTCTCCGGCACACATTTCTTCAAGCAAGCGATCGATAGAATATCCGCGCTTATCATTAATTGCGGCACGAATGTCATCAATAAGGTTTGCCTTTTCGCTTTCCACATAATCATCTATAAAAATGCCATCATTCATATTCGGATCTAAGAGCATCTCACAGGCAAGCGAGGCGGCTTTTTCCAAAACGCTCTGTCCGCTTGGTAGAAAACGATCATCAGGGAAGTCGGTAAACAGTCCAACGCAGTGAAGTTCGCCTTTTTTTCTGACCAGAGGCTCAATTCTGGTGCCATATAGTTCATCAAGTGCGGCGGAAATAGTCTGCATATCAGGTAGGCTTTTTGACCCGCGGCGCAAAACGCGAGGCAATAGGGCCAGTGACGCAGCAGTTTCACGACTTAACTTACACACTAAGTTTATGGTCAGGCATCCTGTCTTGAACTTATCAGTTTTTATACATGTAAGGGTGATACCCGGAACAATATCATCTCTGAAAACAGAGTGTAGATTCAAATAATCGATATCTATGTCAATACCCTCCGAAAATTCATTTTTGTGAACACGATATCATTTAATCACGGACTATAATGATTGCGTAACGATTATTATAGCACCATTTTGCAACAATGGGAATTAAAATATCATTAAATTTAAATGTATGTAAAAGTGGCAGAAAATCTGGTGACTTTCTGAATTTGACATAAATGATGTTATGTTGTATTATGTCTGATACTGAAATTGTATCTTAATTGAAGGGATCGAGTGGACAAATGTCAAATAGAATTTTCACATCTGAATCAGTAACAGAGGGACACCCAGACAAGGTTTGTGATCAAATTTCAGACGCGGTTTTAGATGCAATATTATCAGGGGATAAAAATGCTCGTGTCGCATGCGAAACTGTTGTCACAACGGGCATGGTTCTTGTAATGGGTGAAATTACGACAGACACATATGTCGATATTCCTTCAGTGGTCAGAGGAACCGTCAAGGATATAGGATATGTAAATCCAGAGCTTGGTTTTGACCATAAGGGTTCGGCAGTTTTGACAACTATTGACGAACAAAGTGCTGACATAGCAATGGGTGTAGACCATGCTCAGGACGATGGGGAGGACAGGGGTGCAGGCGACCAAGGTATGATGTTCGGATTTGCATGTGACGAAACACCGGAGTTTATGCCGGCACCAATTTCAATGGCTCATGCACTTACCTGCAAGCTTGCTGACGTGAGAAAAAGCGGGCAGCTTAAATTTATCAGACCTGACGGAAAAAGTCAGGTAACTGTGGAATATGATGAAGAGAAAAATGTAGTAGGGGTTCCGGCGGTTGTTGTTTCAACGCAGCATGACCCTGATGTCAGCATTGAAAATCTGCGTGAGGCGGTGATTGAAAGTGTAATCAAGCCTATAATTCCCGCAAAATTAATCACGAAAGATACAAAAATTTTCGTAAACCCCACTGGACGTTTTGTAATAGGCGGCCCGGTTGGCGATTCTGGGCTTACGGGCAGGAAAATCATTGTTGACACCTATGGAGGATACGCCAGTCACGGAGGCGGAGCGTTTTCGGGAAAAGACCCGTCAAAGGTTGACCGTAGCGCTGCTTACATGGCTCGATATGTAACAAAAAACCTTGTTGCGGCAGGCTTTGCAAGAGCATGTCAGATAGAAGTAGCCTATGCAATAGGTGTTGCACATCCTGTTTCAGTACATATTGACACCAGAGGAACGGGTGCTATTTCCGATGAGAAGATTGCACAGATTGTTAAAGAGGTATTTGACTTTCGCCCATCAAAAATCATACAAAAGCTTGACTTGTTAAAACCCATTTACCGCCCGACAGCTGCATATGGACACTTCGGAAGACAGGGTGAGGGATTTACTTGGGAGCAGCTTGACATGGTCGATACCCTTAAAAGTTATTTATAATTATGCAAGGAAACGATAGCGGTGAAAGAGGCAAAATTGGCAGGCGCTCACCACCTGCAAAGCATTTTGACCCATATGGAAACAGAGAAGCATCGCGCGAAGTGGATGATGAGCGAAATGCCTTAGTGATAGAAGGTCGTAACGCTGTTACTGAAGCGTTGCGTGCTGGAGTGGTGATTGACAAAGTTTTTATTGCAAAGGGTGATACTGACTCTGCACTAAAGCATATTGCGGCCACGGCGCGTGGAGCCGGGGCTACGGTGGTTGATGCAGATAGGCGAAAGCTAGATTCTATGAGCTTTACCCATGCACATCAAGGTGTCATTGCTATGGCTGCATGTGCGGATTATGTTGATATAAACGATATTATAAAAAATGCCGAGAAAAGAGAAGAAGAGCTACTGGTTGTGTTATGTGACGAAATTTCTGACCCGCACAATCTTGGCGCAATCATAAGGACCTGTGAAGCCGTGGGGGCACACGGTGTTATTATTCCTAAGCGGAGAAGCGCTGGGCTCAGTGCGACTGTGGCTAAAGCATCAAGTGGAGCGGTGTATCATCTTCCTATTGCACGTGTGACCAATATGAGTGCTGCTATAAATGAGCTGAAGAAAGCCGGGGTTTGGGTCTACGGTGCATCAGCCGAGGGAAATACCTCATTGTGGCAGACGGACCTTAAAGGGCCTGTTGCACTTGTTGTCGGTTCCGAAGGAAGTGGGATTAGCCGTCTTGTAAGTGAAAACTGTGATTTTAATGTTAGCATTCCGATGTATGGAAAGATTAGTTCGTTAAATGCGTCTGTTTCAGCGGCGATACTGATGTACGAAGCGCTTAGGCAGCGAAAGCTTTAGATGATACAGAGCGCATAACTATAAGCAATTATTTGGAATCTGTTCTACCATCGGGGAGGTGAGCAAATGTCAAGCGACAACGATTATTTTGACGAAGATAAAATATCGGATGATTTTTCGTTGGAGGCAATTCTAGCTGAGTATAAGGGGTCTGCTTACATAAATGGCGAAAAAAAGACACCGAAAGAAGTACTAAACGAACAGGCGGAGAAGATTCTCAAGGAAGCCTCTGGGGATATAGCATCTGAGTCGTTGTTCGGAAAAGCAAAAACTGTTGGCAAAGCTCCGGAAATACAAAAAGATCTGCAGGATTCTTCAGAGCCGGATCCGATTTTGCGTACCCACGAAAAAACTCAAGAGGCTCAAAATGAGCAGATTCGTGTATACAGTCCAAAGGTGCGTCCCACAGACGGAAGAGAGGAACTAGACGAAACAAGAGTTTTGGCGAGTGAAAAGCGACAACAACCAGAAGTGGTATGGGATCAGCCTGATATTACAAAAAAATCCAATACTCCTAAGTTTAAGCAAAATGATGCAAAAGAGAATACGGTACTGCTTTTTGAAAACTTCCTCTCACAAGAAACGGATCAAGATACTATAATACGCGGTGTTCAAGAGGCAATTGAAAAGGAACTTGGACCTACCGAAACCGTTGCGCAGGATATAAGCGAAGAAGCTCCATATGTGCAGCAGTATGGCTTTGATGATGAATTCATTGAAGATGATTTCGAATATGAAGAACCTGACCTAAGAGATGCTGCAACAAGATTTGCTACAGCGTGTAATTCTATTTCGCTAAGATGTATTCCTGCCGCAATCATCACAATATTCATGGTAATTGCGACATTTGCCTTTGAAGCTGGTCTTGTGATTCCTTTTGGAATCGGGCGAAGTCAGTCGGGAACTACAGGCATTTTGATTTTGGGTTTGCTTCTCGTGATGATACTATGTGTGGATATTATTGTCCGAGGTGCAGTTAGTCTTATAAAAAGGGTTCCAAATGCGGAGACACTCATCCTGCTGTCGTGTGTTTTTTCATTTATATCAGCTGTGTTTACGATGCTTAGTGGCGCGACTCTTATTTTGCCATACTGTGCGGTTTCAGCTCTTACACTCACATTTGCGGCGTTTGGAGAAAGATTTAATTTACGCGCCATAACAGATACTCTAAAAACAGCATCAAGCTCATCGGATCCATATGGCGTTCACGCTGAATATACAGAGGATATAGATAAGTCTGTGCTGAAAAAAGCATATAACAGGACTGATGGGTTTTATAACAACCTCATGCATCCAGATATTTCAGAAATGGTTTATAAATTTGCAGCACCGATACTTATTGTAGCAGCACTAGCCTTATCACTTCTAACTGTTATAATCAGAGGCGGAGGAGCGCATTTCTTGCACTCACTTTCGGGTGCATTGGCTGCGGCAGCGCCGTTTTCTCTGTTGCTTACATTCTCAATACCGTTTGGCACAGTGGCAAAATCAATTCGTAGGTCTGGCGCTGCGATTGCAGGGTGGGGCGGTGCAGACGATGTTTGCTTCTCAGATGGTGCAAGTGTGACGGATGAGGATATTTTCCCTCCAGGTACGATGACAATAAGCGGAATGAAACTGTTTGACGGCGAGTCGCCGGAAAAAGCAATTCGCTACACATCAAGCCTAATATCTGCGTCGGGCTCCGGTTTGAGCGGTTTATTTGAGGAAGTATTGAAAACTCAGGCAATGAATAAAATTCGCGTAGAGGATTTTGCATGTTATGAGGGTGGGATTAGTGCACTGATCCGTGGTGAACGTGTTGCAACTGGCAACGGAGCATTTATGAATCTTTTAGGTGTTAGAGTTCCGGATGATACAAACATTAAAAGTGCAATTTATACAGCAGTCAACAACAGACTTATTGCAATGTTTACAGTGGACTACACGCCTATAAACTCAGTTCAAGCTGCACTCATCTCAATACTAAAATGGCGAGTCAAGTTATTTTTTGCTGTTCGTGATTTCAATATCACTCCGCTTATGCTGGAACAGAAATTTAGAGTTGCCCTTGACGGTATTGAATACATTCAAGCAAAAGACTCATACACTATATCTGACAAAAACTCGGGAAAGCAAGGGCGTATGGCGGCAGTACTTACGCGTGAAGGGCTAGGACCCTTTGCAGAAGCGATAACCGGGGGAAGGCTGTTAAAGTCAGCAGCGTTTGTGGCAACAATGGTTTCCGTTGCATCTGCAATAATGGGCGTTCTTATAATGTTTTTTATGTTTTGGTCGGGAGCGATTTTGTCAGCCAGACCTGGAAACCTCATGCTGTTTATGTTTTCGATGTTAGCCGCAGTGTTTGTTGTTTGCGGCTATGTTAGGTGTAAGAAATAATTATTAAGTTCCTATTGTAAAGAAGCCATTCATAGTATATAATTTCCTAAAATTGTATTAACATAATTTTAATAAGCAAGGGGGCAAAAATATGCCATATACCACAGAGGGTATCCGTAACATCGCAATTCTCGGGCATGGAAGCTGCGGAAAGACGAGTTTAGTCGAGAGTATGTTGTTTCTGACAGGAGGAACCGACAGACTTGGAAGAGTTGCCGATGGAAACACTGTCGGTGATTCAGATTCTGAAGAGATAAAGCGTCAAATTACGATTTATCTTGCAACAACTTTTGCTGACTACAAGGGTAGTAAAATCAATATCTTGGATACACCGGGGTATTTTGACTTTGCTGGAGAAACTGCTGAAGCACTCCGTGTTGCAGATGCAGGAATTTTAGTTTGTACAGCAAAAGACGGTATCAGTGTCGGTTTTGAAAAGGGATGGTCTGCACTGAATGTAAATAAACTGCCAAAGGCGATTTATGTTTCCAAGATAGATGAGGAAAATGGTGACTTTGATGCAGTGCTCACAGCGCTTCGTGATAAATACGGCACGTCAGTCTGTCCGATTATTATTCCCATTAAGGATGCATCGGGTAAGGCTGTGGGAGTTGTGGATTTGGTCAGCCGCAAAGCATATGCAGTTGAGGGTGGCAAGCAGAAGGAAATTCCCATTCCAGATAGTATGAGTTCAGAGCTTGAGGAAATGTACAATGCAATTAACGAAAGTGTTGCGGAAACAAACGAAGAGCTTATGGATAAGTTCTTTGATGGTCAGGAATTTACCGATGCCGAAAAAATCGGAGGAATTAAAGCAGGCATTAGAGATTTAACATTGGTTCCAGTATTTTGTGGTTCCGCAGTATCCGGTATCGGAACACTTCCGATGCTTGATGAGATTATAAACCTATTCCCATCTCCGGCAGACCGCGTTGATGCTACTGAAGATGGTGGTGAGCTTATAATTGACCCTAATGGCACCACATGTGCAATTGTATATAAAACCCTTTCAGATCAGTATGGCAAATTTAGTTTATTTAAAGTCCTGTCCGGCAAGCTTACGTCCGATATGCAACTTGTAAACACACGAACAGGAACAGTTGAGAAGATGGGTCACATTTTCAAAATGCAAGGCAAGAAGAATATTGAAGTCAAGGAAGTTATATGCGGTGATTTAGGTGCTGTTTCTAAGTTGGCAGATACAAAGACCTGTGATACTTTGAGTGACCAGAAAAATCAAATTACTGCTAAGCGAATTGAGTTTGCACCACCGTGCTATTCAATGGCGATTGCTCCTAAAGTCAAAGGGCAGGAAGAGAAAATTGCAACAGGACTTGGCAGACTTAGAGAAGAAGATGTAACATTTACATTTGTCAACAACTCAGAAACAAAGCAGCTTGTGCTCTCCGGTTCCGGTGACATTCAGCTTGATGTGCTTTGCTCAAAGCTCAAAGATAAGTTTGGTGTTGAGGTTGTACTTTCACCTGCACGTGTGCCATATCGTGAAAAGATTCGCAAGAAGGTCTCTGTACGCGGCAGACATAAGAAGCAGTCAGGTGGCGCAGGTCAGTTTGGTGATGTTGTAATTGAGTTTGAACCGGGCGAAACAGAAGATCTGACATTTGAGGACAAAATCTTCGGCGGCAGTGTTCCCAAAAACTTCTTCCCGGCAGTTGAAAAAGGTTTGCGTGAGAGCATAACACGTGGCATACTCGCTGGGTATCCGCTTGTCTTCCTTAAAGCAATACTAGTAGACGGATCATATCACCCAGTTGACTCAAATGAGCTTGCATTTAAGCTCGCTGCTCAGCTCGCCTTTAAAGAAGGTATGCCGCAGGCAAATCCGGCCATACTTGAGCCAATAGGTTATCTGACAGTTACAATCCCCGATACCTACATGGGGGATATTATGAGTGACCTGTCAAAGCGCCGCGGCAGCCCGATGGGCATGAATCTCAATGCCGAAGGAATGCAGGTAGTTGAAGCCGAAGTACCAATGGGCGAAATGTCCAGCTATGCAATCGACCTGCGCTCCATGACACAGGGCAGAGGCTCATTTACTATCCGCTTTGAGCGCTACGAAGAAGCTCCGGCTCCAGTTCAACAAAAAATCATCGAGGAAGCCAAGGCCATAGCTGACGCAGAATAAAATAATTGACACTTTACCACAAGGGCGTTGCAAGCAACGCCCTTGTGTGCATAAATTGGCGGTGAAATCTTCGTGGGTGAAAGAATGCAGCCACACTAGGCAAAAAATATTTAACTAAAATGGAACAATTCTTTAAAACTTTCGTCATAAGGTGCGCGGATAACTTTTGAAATTTTTGAAAGTGAGGAATAAGTTATGGGAAAAATTTTTAGAAGAGCTATTGTGGTTGCTCTGATAGTGGCTATTGCGGTGGTGCCGCTGGCAGTATCGGCGAGAACGGTGCCGCCGCCTCCACAAGAAGAGCCAGTGGCGGATATTGCAGTTCCTGCGGTTATTTCGGCACCTGCAAGACCTGTGGCAACTGATGCGAGCATGGAAGCTGCTCTACTTGCAGTTCGCAGAATAATCACTATTGACGATGAAATCTTTACAGATTTTAGTTATAGCTCCAGTTTTTCTAATTGGGAAACACGTGAAGGTCTGATCTGGCATTTTAATTGGTCTGGCGATGATGCGAGTGCATTTGCAACGGTTAGCGCTGACGGCACATTACTAAACTATAATGTATGGCATTCAGGGCAAAGTTTTGGATTTGCAGAAATAAGTGTGGTCGAGGCTCTTAATAGGGCAGAGGCTTTTATAAGAAGAGCAATCCCAGCCTCGCAGCATGAATTTTTTACTCATGTTTTTGATCGAAGCACAAACATTCACAGCCGTGAATTTTCTTTTCTGATTGAAGCATATGTCGGAAGTCACGCTTTTCCGATATCTTCTATTAATATCGGGGTGGATAAGTTTACAGGCGAGATTACAAGCTACTTTACAAGTAATATAGATCCGACGAGATTTAACTTTGAAAGGGCAGATAACCTTATATCACACGAAAATGCAATTGCAGCACACGCCGAAAATATAGGTATGTCACTTGAATACAGGAGCCGTTTTAATTTTGAGACCAACCAAGTTACAATTTTTCCCGCTTATACAAAAAATGAGGTTGGCACTAATTACATAAGCGCGATTACCGGAGAGGTTGTAACCTATGTCTTTGATCGCGGTGCTGTGGGAGGATATGCTATAGGAATGGGTGGTGCTGTTGCAGCACCGCAAGCAGAGGCGGATGAATCTGTTGGCAGAGCATGGGCATCACTATCTCCTGCAGAAAGAGCAGCGGTAGAACAGGTGGCAGGATTTATCACAAATGAGCAGGCACTTGACAGGCTCCTTGGTGCGATGGATTTATCTGGCTTAGATGTTCGCGCATTTGACGATAAGCATATATCCTTATCAAGAGACTTTGTAGATAGCAGCAGATTTGTATACAATGTGAGCTTGTTTAGAAATCTTGAATGGGATGCGGCTGACGATGAAATCAGATCAATCTCCGGAACCGTTGATGCTACGACAGGCAGAGTTAGAGCATTTAATCTTGGATACCATGGAACCCCGTTTCTGGTCGCAGGGCAGCCGATGTCAGATAGTCAAATACAAGCGGCCGTTAGTGCATTCCTACGTGAAATGGCGCCTGCTGAACTTGCCGCAAGTAGATTAGAAAGTCGCCAAGCACCGTCAATAGGGCGTTTTGAAGCGGCGGGCATAAATAATTTTAATTATATCAGGATGGCAAATGGCATTCCGTTTCGTGATAATGGTATTTCAGTAGCCTTCAATCAGGTTACAGGTGTTGTTACCAACTTCTCACTAAACTGGCTTGATAATGTGAGCTTCCCAAGCATTTCAAATGTACTAACACCTGAGCAGGCTCTTACGAGATTTGTTGAACAAAATGGAAGTAGAACTATTTACATAACCACAGGTGAAAGCAATGCAAGGCTTGTTTATGATTTTGGTTCTGGACTGATTGACCCATTTACAGGTGCACTTATTGATTTCATGGGTGACCCCATGCAAGATCAGGCATTTACCCCTAATTACAGTGATGTAATTGGTCACTGGTCAGAGCGCTACGTTATGCGCCTTCTGGACAATGGCGTATATAATTGGAGCGGGCTATTTGAACCCGACAGAGTGATGAATGAAGTGGAATTTGTTGCATACATAATGCAAATCGAACAGCCGTGGATGGCTCGCATGGCGCCACAAGCTTTTCTGCAGCAGCGTGGAATTGATTTTGATGCAAGTGCTGGCAGGCAGGTAACAAGACAGGCTGCGGCTAAAATAATAGTAGAATATCTTGATTTTGGACTCCTTGCTCAGCAACCCCAATGGTTTGTCTACCCGTTTAATGACAACGTTTCCGATGCATTTAGAGGCTATATTACAATAGCACATATGTTGGGAATTGTAGGCGGAGATACAAACGGAAACTTCAATGCAAACGGTAATGTAACCCGAGGGCAAGCGGCAGTTATGTTGCATAATCTAATAATTGCACGCACAGCGCAGTTGGGATAAACGAAAAACTATAGGCCGTATCAAAGCGCAAATATAGTCTTTGCGTTTTGATACAGCCATCTGTTGTTGAATAAAATGGAAATTATTATTTAGTGCCGAAAATTCTATCGCCTGCGTCTCCCAGTCCAGGTACTATGTAGCCATGGTCGTTGAGGTGTGAGTCAACAGCGCATGTGATTATCTCAATGTCAGGATGCTCAGTCTTCATTTTTTCAACACCGGGTGGTGCTGAGAGAATAGTTAGAAGTTTTATATGGCGTACACCTGCATCTTTTAGATATTGCGCCGCAGCAGCGGCTGTTCCACCAGTGGCGAGCATTGGGTCGAGTATAAAACAATCACGCTTTGAAATATCATGGGGCATTTTACAGTAGTATTCCACAGGTAGAAGGGTTTCCGGATCACGATAAAGTCCGATATGCGCAACTTTTGCCGAAGGAACAAGACTGAGTATTCCATCGACCATTCCAAGTCCGGCACGCAAAATAGGTACAAGTGCCAATTTTTTTCCGGAAAGTGCATTGCTGGTGGCCTCGGCCACAGGTGTTGTGACTTTAACTTCCTCCAGCGGCAGATCTCTCATGGCTTCGTAACACATGAGCATAGAAATCTCACCAACAACCTCACGAAATATCTTAACACCGGTATCAATATCGCGCAAAATCGTTAGTTTATGCTGAATTAGTGGGTGAGTGAGTATGGTGAGCGACATAATTGGATTGCCTCCCGTTTTTTTGATGGAACAACTATATCACTACAAGACTGTGAAAGTCAATTAGTACTCAATCTGTAAAAGTGAATTTGGTGAATTTAGTGAAAATAGCTATTGCATTTTTCTCTGATTTCTGCTAACATACCGTAGAGGCGAGATGCGTGTCGTAGTTCGCACAGAGAGATATGCGGGTGTAGTTCAATGGTAGAATTCCAGCCTTCCAAGCTGGCCGCGTGGGTTCGATTCCCATCACCCGCTCCATAAAGCGCGAGCGCCTTGGTAACAAGGTGTTCGTTTGTTTATTACAGGAGATTGCACCGTAAAATGAAATTTTTTGAAAAACAGGTAGAAACGAGCACTGTATATAGTGGTATCATTGTTGAGATAAAGCGTGATATTGTTCTGCTGCAAAATGGTAATAGGACAGGACGAGAAGTAGTTTTGCATCCAGGAGGTGTCGGAATTGTGCCCGTCACCGATGATAACAAAGTGCTAATGGTTAGACAATTTAGATATCCGATAGGGGAAGAACTTTTGGAAATTCCGGCAGGGAAACTAGACGGTGAAGAAGATCCGCTTGAATGTGCAATAAGAGAGCTTTCCGAGGAAACAGGCTGCACAGCGGGAAAATATGTGTATTTGGGTAGAATATACCCATCTCCTGGATTTTGCCGAGAAGTATTACACATATATCTTGCGCTTAACTTGAGTTTTGGTGAGATGCATTTAGACGAAAATGAACTTCTTAGCGTTGAGTCTATAGATATTGACAAGCTTATTGATATGATTATGGCAAATGAGCTATCGGATGCAAAATCAGTAATTGCAATTATGAAAGCAAAAAGATATTTGGAAAGTTTGAAAAAAACAACCCGATGACGCTATGAGGGGAGAGATTATGGGTAAAACTGTACTTATAGTTGACGACGAAAAGAACATTGTTGACATCCTAAGTTTTAACTTAAAAAAGGAAGGTTTTGACATAGTCATCGCCTATGATGGACGGACTGCGTTGGAGCAATATAAAAAAGTCTCACCTGACTTAATTTTACTTGACGTAATGCTGCCACTTCTTGATGGTTTTGAGGTGTGCAGAAGGATTCGTGAAAGTGACAGAAAAACTCCAATAATTATGTTGACTGCCCGCGAGGAGGAAACGGACAAGGTTTTGGGACTTGATCTTGGAGCAGATGACTATATTACAAAACCGTTCTCCATTCGGGAGCTAAAGGCACGGGTAAATGCGAATATAAGACGAACTGACACATCTGAAGATACAAGCAGGCAAGTTGGAGAAAATACTGATAGTTTTGTCATAGACAAACAGCGCTATGACGTTATAGTAAATGGCCGCAGCGCGGAACTGACACAACGGGAGTTTGAACTTGTCAGCTTTTTAGCTGCAAGTCCCGGTAAAGTATTTTCTCGTGAAGAACTTTTGCACGATGTGTGGCAATATGAATACTTTGGAGATCTGCGCCAAGTCGATGTAGCGGTTAGAAGATTACGTGTTAAGGTCGAAATCGATCCGGAGCAGCCGCGTCACATCATTACAAAGCGCGGCGTTGGATATTATTTTGAAAGCTAAATAAGCCTGTTTCAGAAAAGCCGGATGCGCAATGTGTGCCTTTACAGATAGGCAATTGAGTGTATTCTGATACAATATCTCGAAAGGAGCATTTAAGCTTGTCAAACAGTTTGCGCATAAAGCTCGTAATTATAATGCTTCTTATAATGGCACTGCTAATGACGGTAGTGCTTGTTTTCCTTATCACCGGTGTTCAGGACTTTTATACCAATCAATTTGAGCTGCAAATGGAAACAGTGTTTTCAAAGCCTGAGCTCTTGGGTGAGCTTCGTATTGCGGCTGGAAGTGAAGATGCCGTCGAAAGCATGGATGCATTGTTGCGTGCCTTTTTGGGTGAACTTGGCATAGACGGAACTACCAGAAACTTCTACCTCCTCGATGGAGTCACAGGGGCGGTGTTAGCTAGATCAGATCCTGATGAAGATATGCCGCAAGCAAAAGCGACAGAAAATGTTCTTAGAGCGTTGCTAGGTGAGAGTTCATTTAGAGTACATTCAAGAGCGGACTTTATGGATGTTGCAGTTCCAATTGTTTCTCATGACGGATCTGCAAGCTTTGTTGTCTATATTCATGATAATAAACAAACCGTACAAAACCTTAATGCAGAAATAATGATAATTATACTCAGGGCAGTGCTAATAGGTTTTGCAATCGCAGTTATAATCAGCCTTATTATTTCCAAAACCTTAATTTCTCCGATTCAAGGGATGACAAAAGCCGCAGAAGCAATGGCTGACGGCGACTTTTCAAGAAAGATTCCTGTGGAGTCTGCAGATGAAATAGGTGTTTTGGCAAAAACATTTAATGGCATGGCGATGCAGATAGAGACCATGCTTGAAGAGCTAAAACGGGTAGAAACATTGCGCAGGGAATTTGTCGCAAATGTGTCTCACGAACTACGGACGCCCCTCACAAACATAAGGTCATACGCCGAAACAATTTCAGAGGATAAAGACATTCCACAGGAGCTTGAAGACGAGTTCCTGCGTATAATTATTAACCAGAGTGATAGGATGACCAATATAGTTCAGGACTTACTAGAGTTATCACGCCACGATTCAGGGGCCAGCGTTCTAGCCATTGAAGAATTTTCAATCGAACAGGCGGTGAGGGATGTGTATGCCGCAATAGCGCTTGAAGCCAGGAGACGCAAACATGTGCTTAATTTGGAGCTTGAATGGAAATTGCCGAGTATAAAGGGTGACAGAGCTAAAATAGAGCAGGTGTTGATGAATATCATAGCTAATGCACTAAAATACACCCCAGATGGCGGGACGATTGCCATTTATAGCGGAACAAGCGGAGATGATGTCTGGGTTAAAATCGAAGATACTGGTGTTGGGATTCCAGCAGAGGATCTTGGACGGGTGTTTGACAGATTTTATAGAGTTGATAAAGCGCGCTCACGGGAATCCGGAGGCACAGGTTTGGGCTTGTCTATCGCTAAGGAAATTATAGCCAGGCATGGCGGAGATATTACAATCGAGAGCACACCGGGTATTGGCACATCAGTTACAGTGAGACTGCCTGTGGAGGGGAGTGTTGTTGAAAGTTGAGTAAGTCAAAAAAAACAATCGAGTTGGCAAAAACAATACTCATCGTGCTCCTTACAATAAACGGATTGTTTCTTGCATGGCGAACGGGCCTATTCAGTGATGTAATTGCGGCATTTCCTTTAATTGGAGATGTAGCACTGTTAATGCGTACTACAACAAGCCATGAAGAACCAGGCGCTATGACAATCAAAGAAGCGGCAAGGCCAATCAGTATTGTCATAACAAATGAGGCAGGGGAGAGATTTGGTGTTAGAGGTGATAGTACTCGCAGAAATTTATTGTATGATAGTGTGGTAAGCACAATGGGTGAAGCAATGGGCTCTGCTTCAAGGCCTGTTGAGGTAAGCTCGGATGAGTGGCGTATTGCGCTTTCGGGTTCGAGTGTTTTTTTTGAATACATAACACCAATAAATATTTCAGTTCTCGCTGATTGGTTTGGCTCCGGAATTTCCGAAATGGACGAAGATGCTTATATTCGGCGTATATTCATATCATTTGGAGAGGACATAAGCAGGCTGTATTTTCAAGAATACACAAGCGGCCTGTACTTTGGTACGGATACAGCTGCTATTGCAGGCAAAGCTCAAGAGTTGGAAAATTATCAGCCAAACGGAGCATTGTTTGCATTTGAAACAATGCTTAGAGGATATGAAAATGCCCCTTATCAGCTAATTATGGAGGGACGCTATCATCCAAATGTCAGAAGTGATGTGTCGGGCAATCAGCAAGAAATGCTTGATATAGCTTTGTTTGTATTTGGTCATTACACTGAGATGGCGCAGACATATCTAAGCGGCGATGTGCTCGTCTGTGTTGGAACACAATTTAACATAGGCGTTCATCCTGATGGACGGATAATATATAGACGTACCGATATGCCCGAAGCGGGTGTGCAGCAAACGGAATATTCATTGAGTGAAATGATTGAGCATGCACGTATGGTTATTGAAAATTCTATCGGGGCAAAAAGCGGTGAAGCAGAAGTGAAATTTGAGGCGATTAGATATAGCGAAGGCGTGTACGGCGTGTATTTTGGATATTATATTGCCGGAGGAAGAATATATCTATATGAAGATAGACATGCGGCGATAATATCATTTTCATCCGGAATAATTACAGATGCAGAGCTGAATTTCAGGAGCTTTTTTGTCACCGATGAATACACAAGGTTATTGCCGGAAAAGCAGGCGTTGGCAGCGGCAAACGGAGAGTTTATTTTAAGCTATTCCGATACAGGACAGGAAATAATGCTTCCGGCATGGGTTAGAGCTTGGTTTTAACAAAAATCATAGGGGTGTTGGTATGAGCGGTTCAAAGATTAGAAATATTGCAATAGTGTCACTTTTGCTTATAAATATGCTGTTTTTAGCCGTAATTATTATTGATGCTGCCGATGATGTGAGAGCAAGGCGTGAGGCACTTGAAAATGTGAGCGCAATTCTCAGGGCAAATGGGATTGCGATAAATCCAGATTTAATAAGGGACACAGAGCCCATAAGGACAATGAGAACGTTCAGAGATATTCAAAGTGAAGAAAAAATAGCACAGGCTCTTCTGTGGGCGACAGTTAAGACAGATCAAGGTATTATATATTCCTATGAAAACCCGAATAGGGGGATTGCCTTTTTCTATAGCGCAGGGGACTTTTCTGTACAAATGATTGAAGGTGCTATTCAAAAAACTCCCGATGGAGCAATTAGAACAGTAGAGTCAATATTGCGCAACATGAACATTGAAACGGCAGAAATAACTAAGCTCCTAGCTACAGAAGATGATATAGAAATAATAACTGCCGTTGCTGCATATAGAGGGATAAGTGTTTTTAACGGTATTATTGAGTTTAAATTTGTAGGGGACAGTTTGAAGGAAGTAAGTGGCAGATATGTTACCGGTATTGAGCCGATAGATGAAAGCACTGCCATTTCTCATGTGGGCACTGCGCTTTTAGTGTTTCTATCTGCTGTCAGAGATGAGAGTAGGCAGGACATTTTCTGTACTGAAATTTTCAATATAGAAGCGGGTTTTAGACACAGACCCATAGGGCTTTTTGGGGAAGGGGTCATAGAGCCCGCATGGATGATAACCACGGACAATGGCCGTTTTATGATTGATGATACAACAGGCGAAATATGGATTATGGGGTGAATGCCCCCACTTGCTTAAAAAGGGAGCCACCGTAAACGGTGCCCCCCTTGATTAGAACGTATTGTTTTTACTTACCTGCCATTTTTGCGACTTCTGCGGCGAAGTCGTCTTCTTTTTTCTCAATGCCTTCGCCTTTTTCAAAGCGAGTGAAAGCCTTGATTGTAATTTGACCGCCAAGCGACTTGGCAACCTGATCAACATGCTGTTGTACAGTCAGCTTATTTTCCTTAACATAAGGCTGGTTCATGAGGCAAATTTCCTCGTAGAACTTGTTAATTCTACCCTTAACCATATTTTCGGCAATTGCACGGGCCTTTTCATCTGGAAGATTTTTTGCTTTGTTTTCCTCAATAGCCTTTTTAAGCTGAATTTCTTTTTCCTTTTCAAGCTCACTTGCGTCGACAGCATCAGCGTTGAGATATTGCGGGCGCATTGCCGCTATTTGCATTGCGATGTCCTTGCCTAGCTCTACAACGGCGTCCATATTGGAAATACCGGAAACTTCCATGTTTACGATAACACCGATTTTACCGCCAGCGTGAACATATGGAATGCTCAGACCATCAGCATAACGCTCAAAACGACGCACTGAGATGTTTTCGCCGATTACTAAAATCATTTCCTGTTGTTGCTCAGCAATACTCTTGTCAAGGCCAGGGAATTTGCATGCCATGAGTTCTTCTATATCAGACGGTGAATGCTCAGCAACTGCTTTTGCAAGACCTTCAACAAAACCAACGAACATGTCATTTTTGGCGACAAAGTCAGTCTCTGAGTTTACTTCAACTACAGCACCGACTCCGTCAAATACTTGCGCAAAGGCAACACCCTCCGCTGTGATTCTGCCGGCTTTTTTTTGCGCGGCAGCAAGACCATGTTCACGCAGATATGCAACAGCTTTTTCCATATCTCCACCGGTTTCGGTTAGAGCTTTTTTACAATCCATCATACCTACGCCTGTTTGTTCACGTAGTACCTTTACATCATTAGCTGTAAATGCCATATTATTAAATCCTTTCTAACTCTTTTTATTATTCGGCAGCTTCGGGCTTTGCTTCAGGAGCTTTTACGGGAGCCGGAGCCACCGGAGCTTCTGAAGTTTCTTCAGACTCTTCAATATCTGCGCCTTGGCGGCCTTCAATTACGGCATTAGCCATAGCAGAAGCTATAAGTCTGATTGCGCGAATCGCATCATCATTGCCTGGGATAATGTAGTCAATTTCGTCTGGGTCACAGTTTGTATCGACGATGGCTACAATCGGGATACCTAGCTTGTGAGCTTCTGCAATGGCATTGCGTTCTTTACGAGGATCAATAATAAACAGTGCCGCAGGCAACTTTTTCATGTCTTTGACGCCACCGAGGTACTTTTCTAGTTTGTTAATTTCATTTGTAAGTTTGATAACTTCTTTTTTCGGTAAAATATCGAATGTGCCGTCATCTTGCATTTTGTTAAGTTGAGCAAGGCGGTCGATTCGCATACGCATTGTTTTGAAATTTGTAAGCATTCCGCCGAGCCAACGAGCGTTGACGAAGTACTGACCTACACGCTCGGCTTCTTCTTTTATAGCGTCCTGAGCTTGCTTCTTTGTACCGACAAACAGCACTGAACCGCCAGCTTCGCTTATGCTACGGACAAAACTGTACGCATCTTCAAGCTTTCTGACGGTTTTCTGCAAATCGATAATGTAGATTCCGTTGCGCTCCATGTAGATATACGGAGCCATTTTTGGATTCCAGCGCCTCGTTTGGTGACCAAAGTGTACACCAGCTTCCAAAAGTTGTTTCATTGATACTACTGACATAAGTTCCTCCAAATTTTTGTTATTTTGACTCTTTCAAAGTCATACCTCCGGCTTAATCACCTTTGCTGCTAACCATACATCGTACAGCACATAACAACAAATCAAAAGCCGTGCGTTTTGTGTTGCAACATACAACACTAGCCAAAAAATTATAGCAAAAAGCGTCACAAAAAGCAAGAATTTTTTGTGACGCTTCTTAAATAATTTATAATTTATGAAGGTTTATTTATACAGTGGGCCAAATGTTTCACAGGCACGGTAGTCTGCGCCTTCTTTGTCTTGTGTGCCAAATGAATTCCACACGGCAGGTCTGAAAATTGCATCTTCGCTTATATTGTGCATTGAAACTGGAATGCGTAACATGGAGCAAAGGGTGATTATGTCAGCGCCCTTATGTCCATAGCAGAATGCGCCATGATTTGCTCCCCAGTTAGACATTACACTGTACACATCGGTGAAAGCACCTTCCCCTGTTAAAATTGGGGCAAACCAAGTTGACGGCCAAGTATAGTCGGTTCGCTTGAGCAGAGTATCATTGACTTCTTTAGGTAGTTCAACGGTATAACCTTCTGCAATCTGCATAACCGGTCCAAGGCCAGCGACAAGGTTAAGTCTGAGCATAGTTATTGGCATAATACCTTCAGTCTCAAACTTTGAGGAAAAACCACCGCCGCGGAAATAGCCATTACTGCCTGGACACCATTGGGTGTTTTCAAGACAAGCATCAATGTCTTTATCGCTCATATCCCACCAGGGTTTCATAACACTTTCACCATTTTTATCTTTAACAGCGCCTGAGCCGTCAAGAGCAGCAGCACCTGAATTAATGAGGTGGATAAATCCGTCTTTGGCTTTGCCATCAGGTTTCCATCCGGTGACACGCTCAACAGCAGAAGGACTCCAATAAGTGCGAACATCAGCAAAGATCGAAGCTGCGCCGTCCATGAGATGAGTGAAGAGCATCGAAACACCATTTAGACCATCATTTTCGGTTGCCATTATTACAGGTCTGCCTTTTCCGTTCCAGTCAAATGTGGAGTTGAGAATAGCCTCCATGAAATCTCCATTTGGCTTATAGTCAGTCCACATACGCTGCCCTTGAAAACCACCGGCTATAGCATTTCTGCCGAGTGCTTCTTCGCACCAACCCAGTTCTGCAAGTTTTGGATTTCCAAGCAATATATCACGGCAAATCATCGTCATCTTAACAACAAATTCCCACTGCTGATCTTTTTCTTCTGGGGTAAAGCGCTTATCCTCGGGATTTGGGTCAAAACCTTCTTTACAATTAGTCTTAGTCCACGCAAGGGCTCTTTTAAACTCTTCGGGGTCATAAATGCCGAGCTCGACACGCCTAATAATTTCAGTCATATCAACCCATTCAGCTCTAATTCCAAGATATTTCTGAAAGAAATCGGGGTTGCAAAATGAGCCTGCGATTCCCATAGAAACAGAACCAAGTCCTACATATGCCTTGTTTTTCATTTGTCCTACGGCTATTGCCGCACGCGCAAACCGCAATAGTTTTTCTGTTACATCGGCAGGGATTGATGTGTCGCCGGCGTCTTGAACATCATGGCCATAAATGCCAAATGCGGGAAGACCACGCTGTGCATGTGCCGCAAGCACAGCTGCCAAGTAAACAGCACCTGGACGTTCTGTGCCGTTAAAGCCCCATACAGCCTTAACGGTATCTGAAGATAAATCCATTGTTTCACTACCATAGCACCAGCAGGGGGTTACGGTCAATGTACCAACGACATTTTCATTTGAAAACTTTTCGGCACAAGCACCAGCTTCTGCTCCTCCTCCTATTGTGCTGTCGGCAATTACACATTGGACAGGTGTTCCGTCAGCATACTTGAGGTTTTCACTGATTAACTTTGCTGCTGATTGCGCCATGTTCATTGTTTGTTTTTCGAGGGATTCACGCACACCGCCCCAACGTCCATCAATGGTTGGGCGAATCCCGATTTTCGGATAAGCCATGTTTTTCCTCCAGATTATATATTTTATCTTGTTATTTTAGTGCGCTACACTGAAGTAGCAATAACGATGGGATGGCGAAAACACCATCCCATCAAACTTTCCCACGTTAGAAAATTAGTCGTACAAGAGAATTGCGATTTCGGGATCGTCCATGTTGTTAGAATCCCACCAGCGTGCGCCAGTGTCGATGTCAGAGACATTTTCACCTCTGATTGCTCTAACTGCGAGAGAAACAGCTTGGTATCCGATTTGGACAGGATCTTGAGTTATTGCACCCATGAAGTAACCGGCACGAACTGCATCTTTTTGGGCTGTGCCTGCGTCAAATCCAACAATTTGTACACCGTCAGGAACTCTGCCGCCGCCAAGGATAGCATTAATCATACCAACTGCTGCGCCTTCGTTAGAGCAGAATACGCCAACAAGACCGGGCATTGTCAAAACGCCTGTTGCTGCAGTTGTCATATCAACAGTGCTTGGAGTTGCACCGACAACAACATTGATTTGAACTGCTGCATTTGCATCGCCTGTGTTGATTGAAGGTAAGCCACCAACGATAGCAACGCTGTCGTTTACTCCGCCTGCAAGTTCAAACATTCTTTCAGCAAAGCCTTGTGTGCGGCCTGTGATTGATTCACTGACTGCGTCTTGAGAGAGTACTACGACAACTGCAGGGTTTGCAGATGTAGCCGCTGCAAGTTGAGCTTCTATTTCTGGGAACATTTGGTCAGCGCCGATTGCAGCTGCTGCTTGGTTGTTAGTAGAAGCGGTTGCGCGAACTTGTCCAGCAGG
>Ga0209755_10002193_pt1 | contig 27362 bp, 23 predicted proteins | sample TergutCo191P1_FD_187301 | JGI IMG/M metagenome (GOLD analysis project Ga0209755, IMG submission 187301) | Cornitermes sp. P1 segment gut microbial communities from Petit-Saut dam, French Guiana - Co191P1 (SPAdes) (version 2) | ecosystem: Host-associated > Arthropoda: Insects > Digestive system...
TATTGGCCACATGGTAAGCCACGCTGGCCGTGGACTTGTGGTGAAAGACGATCAGCCAGTCGAAGTTGCCCGCATGTTGCGTCGTCGCGTTTGTAAGGGTTTGCCTAAACATAGGCATTATATGACTCCTGACGCGGGGATCGGGGACGTTCGAAGTGCCGCCAGAGGTATTCAGCCCGACAAAAAGAACGTTGTTATAGAGAAAGAAATAGTTCGCCCAAGTGGCGTTGTCCCGCGGGAAGCCCGGAATGATCGTCTCGTTCGGTATGACGAAGTGGTGCAGCATGCTATCCGGGGGCGCGCGGTCATGGTTCCCAGCCGCAGGGGCAAAGGGAAGGTTTCTTAGCCCTGGCGGCGAAAAGAAATCAATCCATGCGCCTTCGGTATTGCTACCCTGATTGCTTATCTGATCGCCCATGCTTAAAATAAAAGCTGGCTCTCTGTTGACAATTCTTTCCATTGTCATTCTCCAGCCTTCGGCGATGGTGGTGGTAAGCGCCGGGTACCGGGTGGTTGGATCGACAGTCAAACCCATGTCTTTTACCTGGGGATCCCCCACTATCGCGAAGCGGAAGCTTCGGGTATTGGGCGGTATCCTAAGCTCGTGCAGGGCGCTCCAGTTTACCCCGTCGCCGGATACCGAATACTGATAAACCGAGCCAGGCCTCAGCCCACTTACCGTAACCTGATGGGTGGTAAAGCCAGGCGTCGCGGCGCGCGCCACCCCCGTCGCCTGAATCAGCCCGGTTCCCGCCTCCAGGGTTCCCCTAAAGAAGCGGACATGGGTGGACCTGCCGGCTGCGCCGCCCTGGAAATACCAGCTGACCCCTATCTCCGTCGTGTTATTCCCGGGTGTCAGCCCAAGGGTCATCGGCGTATACAGGCTCCCCCAGCTAAGAGTTTCCCGAAAATTATAAAGGGTTTCCCCACCTCCCCCGGAACCTCCGCCATTATGGTCGCCCGTGGTTCCTAAGTCGCCAACGTCACAAGCACCCGCCAAAGCCAATAAAACTAAAGCAAGCGCAACCAGTGTTTTTTTCAACAACATAACTTCTCCTCCAGATCTTTTAGTGTTTGCAAAAATTACAAACAACGCATGTTAATAGAACGCCATGGGAATATTAAATTCGCGTTAAAAACGATTCGACGCTATGGGGCAAGTTAAAAAACAGTTAAAGTCGTTAGAAATCCATGCGCCTGATTGTGTTTCCCTTTCATAAAGGGTAAGACTGGAACTAGAAAAGGTCCTCAAAGAGGCAAGGAGAGAAAATGAAATACAAACTTGTTTTGGCCGCGTTATTGCTGGCGGTAAATTCTAGCGCTTTGTGGGCACAGGGTTTGCCTGCCGGCATTTGGTCATCGCCTCAAAACATCGCGACGGAGGGAAGGTTTCGCAGCGATGCGGACGATTTTATCAGGGTGGATGCCTTTAACAACCTGAGCTTTGATAATTGGTTTGGAATGATATCGTTTCTTCAAGATGCGCAGAACAGGGCCATTGCGACCATCGGCTTTGCCACGAATGTGCGAAACATATATATCGCCGTATTTTACAATGGCAATTTCTGGGCGAATGCGCCGACCAATAACCCAATCGAACGGCAGTTCGGCGCCGACAACGCTCCCGCCGGGGGCCAGCCGGGCGTGACCTACAGGGTTTTCGGCTCCATCAACGTTGCGCCGGATCCCATCAATAATGTTGCGCTGTTAATCGGCTTTGCCGACATGGGTTTTCGGCTTACTTATCGGACTAATTATCAGTCGTTCAGCGATGGCAATATTGTGGTTGGAAACCAATTATATAGAAATTTCAGTGCTGGCCAGGGTTATCTGGCCCCGCAGATTGCGTGGGGAATGGCGAGGGACTTGACCAGAAACGGAATAAGACCTTATGTAACGCTTGACCTTGTGTTTAATCGCCATTTTTCAAGAATGGAAACCGTCGGACCCGATGCGGGCGGTAATACCGGGGAAAGGGTGGAACGTTCCTCGAATTTCTTTGCCCCGCAGCTTGCCCTGGGTCTTGGCGGTTTTACTTTCTTTAGTAACGATGCCGGCTTTAGCAGCGCGGTGGATTTTGATTACGAACTTGCGTTTAGAATCTACAACAACGAGTTCAGTTACCTGGATGGCAATACGTTCAGGATCGGTCAAATCAGGGGAACCAATAACCCGGGGACGTTTCCTCTTGTCGAGAGGAGTTACATGTCAAACACGTTTATCCCTGCGATCAGCGGCTCTTGGCGACAGGACAGAATCGCGCTGGGCTTTAGACTCAACCTGCCCTTAATGCTCACTACCGAAAGTAGCGCAATAATGGGCTTAAGCCCTTCGAATGACTTGATCAATGCCGGCACCAGCGATTCGCGGACGACTTTTGCTTTCCAGCCCGATCTGCGGCTTGGATTGCAGTATGTTCTTATTCAGGATCGTTTTACCTTGAATGCTGGGGCGCGAATTCAAACCACCGCGATTTCCCTGGCAAGAATTTCCAGGGAAATTTATAACGAAGGCGGCAACAGAATTCACTCGGAAAGAATACATCTGGATTCGTACGGTGGCACCTTTGCCAGCAATTTCCACATTGGGCTTAACTTTAACTTTTTGGAAAATGTCTGGCTTGAGGCCACTACCGGAGTTAGCGGCGCTTTTGGCGATTACCAAGCGATAGATATATTCATGCCGGGGGGGCTATTCTCCTTTGGGAGAATCATGGTTGGGCTTAGGTTTTAACCGTTTATTCGCAGACGATTCATTATCGCTTAACGAATAGATGGGAAAATATTTTGCATAAAACTTTTGAGGAGCGTGTTATGAGAGTCCTAAAAAAACTTGCGGTTCCATTGGCTGTTTTTTTGGCCCTTGGATTTTTCGCAACGGTGTTTACGGGTTGCGATAACCCTGCAAACGGCTATAGAGGCGAATCAGGTGGGTCAGACGGATCGGGCGATCCGCCCCCGCCTTTTAGACCCGTTCACCCGGATCAGCCTCGGGTGCCCGGAAACGTTACGGTTGACATTTTCAACTTTAACGACTTCCACGGGGCTTTGGACAATTCCGTGTCCGAATCCGATCCGGGCGCGGCGCGATTTGCGGCGGTGACTAGGCACCTGATGTCGGGTTCCGAACACTCCATGCTGCTTGCTGGCGGGGACAACTACATTGGGCAGCCGACTTCGGATATTTTTTACGGCAGGCCGACTTCCAGAATATTCAGGGAGCTTGGGGTGAGCTATTCGGTGGTGGGCAACCACGAGTGGGACTGGGGCTTTGATAAGTTCGAAGAGTTTGTTTACTACGGGCATCTTCACTTTCTTGCCGCCAATATTTTCTATGAGAACACTAACACCCGCCCCGACATTTTTCATCCCTACGTTGTCATAAACAGGGCCGGAAGGCGGATAGCCATTGTCGGCTTTACGCTTGTCAGCACTCCCCGCGTCGTCGTCGCTTCCGCCATCGAGGGCTTCGAATTCAGGAACTCCGGCCCGTGGATTGGCGAGATGGTCACTAGGTTAAGGGAATATTACGGCGCCGAGGCGGTTCTTGCCCTTACCCACGAAAACAACATGGGCATCTTGGGGAATCTGGCAAACCAAGGCTTTGACGCAATCTTTTCGGCGCATTCGCATACCATCATGAATGAACTGGTAAACGGCGTTCCCGTCGTTCGAACCAGCCACAACGGAAGATCCCTGGCAAGGGTAAGTTTGGACTTTGACGACGCCGGGCTTGTAGGCGTTAGGACGAATGTTTACCAGAATTTCGTTGACGGCACTCACCTTCCCGTTGGCACGGTTGACCCGGCGGTGGATGCAATTGTCAGGCAATATGACGCGCTGACCGCCCCGCACCTGAGCCGGATACTGGGCATCTTTGGTTCGGGCATTTCCGCTGGAAGGCATGCGTGGGCAAACCAGCTTGTGTTTGACTACGTAACGCGGAACAGACCTGACTGGTCGGATGTCGTCCTTATCCAGAACAACGGCGGCTGGAGGGACATTGGCCACCAGGATCCGACTAGCCTTTTGACGGTTCGCCACGTTTGGACGCTGATGCCTTTCATAAACGAGATTTACCTGTTTAGGCTGAGGGGCGAGAACCTGATACATCTTCTGAACGGCAGGAACGCAATCAACACCCAAAATGCCGCCGGGTCGGGAACAGTAAACGTGCGCAACGTCGACGGCGAATGGACAATAGTATCCACTGGCCAGACGATTACCGCAAACGGACTTTACCAGGTGTCGATGAATGACTTTATGTTCACAGGCGGCGATAACTTCGGCGTGGAAGACTTGGTGAGTTACCCCTACCCCATTGTTCTGGGCACGACGTTGCGCGACGCGATTATAAGGCAAGTGGAGTACAGCCCGCCAGAGATAGTGCCTGTGACGGGAGTGCTGGCGGCCTGGGATTTTTCTGGCAACTCTGCCGTCAATAATGCTCTTGTTCAGCCCGAGCGCACCGCGGTTCGGTCGTCTGGCGGCTATCAGCTAGGCTACACTTACCTACAATTCCTGACGCAATCTGGGGGCACAACAACCCCGAGGGTGCTGGTCGGGATGTCCATGGCCGTGAACGTGCGCGACGCGACTGACGAAGGCAGCAGCGGGCTTGACGGTTTGGCCAACAACGCATGGTGGCAGACCGTCATATCCACGGTCGGCTACGAGGACATTGAGGTGACGTGGCGCATGAGATCCACCACCACTGGCCCCCGCGACTGGCGGCTGCAGTACCGCGCGGGCAGCGTCGGCGACTGGAACAACGTCGGCGGCGTAATCGCGGTTCCATTGAATCCCGGCGGCGGTAATCCTGCTATTGCCGATCAGCCTTTGAAAATGCGCTTCCTCCCGCCTAGCGCGGAAGGCCAAGAAAGGCTGTACCTGCGCTGGCTTATGACATCCAACGTCAGCGCGGCTGGCGGCATGATTGCGGCCACTGGCACGCACCAAATCAACAACATAGTCATACGCGCCGACGCGGATCCGTTTGACAACGAATACAACTGCGACCACTGCAATGACGCGGGATGCGAAATATGCGATCCAGAGCCAGATCCGCCGCCAGCGCCAATCAGCATTGCCGCCGCCAACGAAATACCAAGCGCGCCAATGGCTAGCGCGGAAGTTGTAACGGTGGAAGGGTTTGTAGGCGGCCAGGGCATGAATTTGGCCGGCACGGCTCTTGATAACGCCAACATCTTCGTGCAGGACGGAACTGGTCCCAGGGACGGCATTCTGGTTTGGGGCGCTAATCTGGGCGGCTACGTTGGCCAGTGGGTCAGGGTTACGGGAAGCGTAACCCCCGCCGGAGGCGCGGGAAGCCCTAGGAACCAAATCCAGCTAGGCACTGCGGGAACCATAACGGTAATCGACCCGGGAACTCGGCCAACGTTCGGACCGCGGACGGCACAGCTTGCGGACATGGTAACACCGTACTATAACTACTGGTACATGTCAGTCTCCCTGGGGCCGGTGCAGTTCGGGCACACTAGCGACCTGGGAACTTTCCTCACCGCTCCTGGCGTCAACACAGCCTTGCCTCCCGCCCGTTCGCACTTCGTCATTGTGGATGGGGGGCACAGAATTGAGCTAAGGCCGCCTGTGGGAGCGGGGCCGTCCCCTTGGGACGATTTCGAAACTGGCGAGTATATCATGATTGAGCATGCCTATGTTTCATGGCAAAACGGCAGGAGAACGGTGCAGCTTCTCCACGCGCAGGTTGAGAGGGCAAACGGCCCTTGACGATAAACGCAACGGAATAATTGCCAGACCGTCGTCCCCAAGCTGGGGCGGCGGTTTTTTTTGGGCGTTCGTACAAGCCCGCCAGTTTCATACGTAACCACTCAAACAACATAACAAGTACGCCTAATTCCGAGAATGGGCTCTAATTACGGCAGAAAAGCTACACAAAGACATGAAAACATGCTATACTGGCACAAACTTGGGCCATAAAAAGGAGAACAAGGTGAAAAAATTTTCAAAAGAAGAACGTAGCTGGATCATGTACGATTGGGCTAATTCGGCGTTTGCCACGATCATGCTGGCAGCGATTTTCCCCATTTTTTTTGTGGGCATGGCTGGGGAAGACGGGGATCAGGGCAGCATGTGGTGGGCCATAGGGCTTACGATTACAAGAGTCGTCGTAGGCTTTTCGGCCCCATTTATTGGCGCACTTATCGACTACAAGGGTTACAAAAAGCGTCTTTTTGTTATGTCGCTGGGTGCAGGCATAATTTTCACGTTTTTTACCGCGGTGGTTGACACATGGCAGTTGCTTATTGTCGCGTTTATTTTCGCCCACATGTTTTGGTCCATTTGCAATCAAATTTACGATAGCTTCCTACCAGACGTTTCCACGAAAGACCGCATGGACAACGTTAGCGCCACCGCCTTTGCCATGGGTTACGTGGGCGGCAGCACCATACCCTTTATGATAAGCATAGGTCTTATTATGTTCGGCGGAAATTTTGGCATAGACGGCATTATGGCCGTAAGAATATCGGTGGCAATAACAGCGGTGTGGTGGATCCTGTTTTCCATCCCCATACTAAGAAACGTCCACCACAAATACGAAACTGAGCTGCCAGACAGCGGTTTGTACAGACAGGCACTTGGGGACATAGTAAAAACCGCGAAAAAAATAGGGCAGAACAAGGGCATACTCATGTTCCTGATCGCCTATATTTTTTACATAGACGGTGTTGGAACCATAATCAGCATAGCGACCGCCTACGGCGCGGATCTTGGACTCGATGGAACGGGTATGATAATCGCCCTGTTCATGACCCAGATAGTGGCTTTTTTCTTCAGTTTGCTTTTTGGAAAGCTCAGTAAAATAACCAACCCCATAAATCTGATTGTCGGTTCCATAATAATGTACTGCGCTATCTCCCTTCTGGGCTTTGCAATGGGTTTTGGCCTGGAAGAAGGATTCTTCGGCGTGGAAACGGCCCAGCTTCTGTTCTGGGTATTGGCGTTCATGGTGGGCACCGTTCAGGGCGGCATACAGGCCATTTCGCGTTCCACCTACGCAAGGCTCATACCGCCAGAGGAAAGCGGCGAGTACTTCGGCTTTTTTGAAATCTTTGGAAGGTTCGCATCGGTAATGGGCCCAGCCCTTTACGCGATCATCTTGGGTGCCACGGGCAGAAGGGACTTTGGCATTCTGGCGATTCTTATCCTGTTTGTGGTGGGCCTTACGATTCTGCTGAAGGGACGAAAGCATATTCCTAATCTAAGCCCCAAATGAGAGGTTCCATAGCTGTGAATGACGGAGCGAAGGATTAAGGTGAAATTCTCCAAAAAAGCTGTCTCGGTGGTCGGCAAGCTGCTGATGGCGGCTTCCCTTGTCTTCATAGTGCTGCAAATCACAAGGCATGACGTTGACTTTTCAATACTGGTTTCCCCTTTCGTTATAATAGGGTTGCTTGTAACCGCTCTGGCCTTCGGCTTTGGTATCATTTTCGCCGGCCTCAATTTCAGGTGGCTTATTGGAAACATTACCGGCGTTTCCGTTGGGCGTCTTCTTGTTGTCAAGGCCTATTGCATTTCGAACCTGTATAAATACCTTCCTGGAAGCGTCATGTATCTGATTGGCCGCAACCGCATCGCGTTTGAGACGAAAAAGGTGAGCCATGCGCAGGTTGCCTTTGCGACAGTGATGGAAGGTATCCTTATCCTTTTGGCGACGGTAATCGTCATTGCCGTTTCCGTGTCCGACGAGGCCATTTACTATGTGCGCCAGGTGGACATTCCCTATTTTGTTTGGATAATCGCGGGGAGCATTGTACTGATCTGCGCGGTGCTTATCCTTATTTTCCGTCGCCGCTTGGGAATATGGTTTTCGAAATTTTCCAACGACATGAAAAGTTTTCGGCCTGTGTCAAAAGCCAAAAGATTGGGTACATGCCTTCTTATAGTCATAGTGCTGGCGGTTACATACCTTGTCACGCTGATGCTGCTTGGGCAGCAGATTACGCTTGACATGGTGCCTACGATCATTGGGCTTTATTTGTTGGCATGGCTTGCCGGCTTTATGACACCGGGTGCGGGTGGCGGAATGGGCGTTCGGGAATTCGTTTTGTACATGTTCCTTGGCAGCTATCTGGACGCGGGTATTGTACTGTCGTCAGCCGTCATGCATCGCTTAATAACAATAATGGGCGACGTTTTTGCTTATGGATTCATTCTGGTATATTCGAGAGTCAGAAAATAGGTCTCGTGGCTCTTCTATTTGACGGGCATCTTTTTTTGTACGACACTTGAATAGGGGGTCGATGCAATGAAACATTCCCAAAAGATTGTTGCGGTGGCTGGTAAGCTTCTTATACTGGCTTCGCTTGCCTTCATTGTAAGACAGATCCTGCGATACGATGTTGACTTTTCGGTGCTGACTTCCCCTCTCGTTATAACGGGCCTTTTATTGACCGCCTTGGCATTCGGTGCCGGCATCGTGTTCGGCGGCTTTAATTACAAATGGCTGATAGGCAATATCACCGGCGTTTCCCTTGACAGCAGGCTTGTTGTCAGGATTTATTGCGTCGCAAACCTGTACAAATATATTCCCGGAACCGTCATGTTCCTGGTTGGCCGTAACCGTCTCGCGTTTGAAACCAATAAGGTGACCCATCCGCAAATAGCCCTGTCAACCGTAATGGAAGGCGTTTTCGTTATTTTGGCGACGGTGATCGTAATCGCTTTTTCCGTGCATGGAGAGGCACTTTCCTACATGCGCCAGGTAAACATCCCCGCCTTTGTCTGGCTAATCGTAGGGGGTGTTGTGTTGGTTGCCGTGTTGCTCGCCGTCACTTTCCGCCGCCGTCTGCGAACGGGTTTTAAGGAACTTGTCGATACCATGAGAAACTTTTCCCTCGCGGCAAAAGCCAAACGCCTGGTTACCGCAATGCTGATGGTCATGGTGTTGGCGGTCACGTACCTTGTTACGTTGATGCTACTTGGCCAACAGGTTACGCCCGCCATGGTGTCTGCAATCATCGGGCTTTACCTGTTGTCATGGTTTGCCGGGTTTATCACTCCTGGCGCGGCCGGCGGGATGGGCATTCGGGAGGCGGTCCTGCTCATGTTCATGGGCGGCTACCTAAACCCAGCCATCGTGGTGTCGTCCGCGATCATGCACCGTGTCGTCTGCATTGTAGGCGATATTTTTGCCTATGGGATTGCGTCCGTGTATTCAAGGGCAACTGGGGATTCAAAACCCCCAGGCCCGTCGTCGATTATATCGTAAATTTCGTTTCCTGGCTTTCGCAAACGGCAATATAATCGCCCTTAAAACCAGAAACCGTTATCTCGCCGGCACCGTCCGTGGTAAGTTGCTGCTCGCCCGACCACCAGTCGCCTTTGATTCGCTCATGCAGGGCGCGGTAAGCTGGTTTAGGCTCGCTGTTTTTATCCAGCAAACCCGACGGCGCACCCAGCCACAGGCCATCCATAAAACTCCACCATGTCACGGACTGAACCAGCGGATGCGCAAACAGCGACTCGTAGAACATGGCCGTTTCTTCCGCCTGCCTGGTTTCGCCCTGCGTACAAGACGGCCACGATTTTACCTGGAAGTCGTTCAGGTCCTCGATCTCCGGTGGCATGATATCCCCAGAAACCAGCGAAACTTCGGTAAAGTGCAGAGGCAGACCAAAGCGGGAAAAACGTCCCAGGATTTCCTGGGTCCTTTCGACACCCCAGTAACCTTGGTGCATGTGCGATTGAATGCCGATCACATCGATGGGGACACCGGCTTCCAGCAGGCCTTCGATAAGAATGTCGTAGGCAACCGATGTGTCAAAATCGTTAATCAATAATGTCGCGGTGGAACTTGTGCTACGGGCTTCGGCGAAAAGATCGCGTATTAACTTGATTCGACCTCGTGCCTGGCAGATTCTTGTAATACCATTATCGTATTTGTTAAACACGGGCATTATGACCGCCTCGTTTATCACGTCCCACATGTCGATAAGCCCTTTGAACGCGGTTATGTCCCGCCGTATACGGGCAAGCTGTGTTTCGAAGATTTCATCGTTTGACATGCTAAGCAACCACGGTGCGCATACCGTATGCCAACACAGGGGGTGCCCTTTCAGAACCATGCCGCGTTCTTTAAGCCAGCGGGCGGCATTTTCCGTGCGTGTCTGATCCGGCTTTCCCTGTTCTGGTTCGTAGCGGCCCCAGTAAAAAGGCAGTGTTACCGAATTGAACAAATCCGTCATGTAACCAAACCGCTTTTCGGCATCTGCGGCGGCGGCTGGTTTCATCTCCTTGTTCACGTAAGGCAGGGTGCTGAATTCGGAACAGCCGAATAGGAAACTGTGTCGTACCTGTTTGACGGTTACGGGCCTATTTCCGCCAGCACCGCCAGTTATCTTAACGGCCTTTGTACCCTTTCGATGGGTGAATCGGTCATTGCTTGTCTGCATTGAATGCCTCCTTAAATGAATGTATGTCCGCTTGGGACTGGATGTATTATATAGCATAATTCACCTAGATAGTGAACATTTTTTGCCATTGCAAAAAAATATTTTGCGACTGCGGCGAGGATAAAGGCCAGTATAACCGACCCCATAGACACCTCGCAGGGAACTTCAAGCGTAATCGGGTGGGACTGGATGCATTATACACTATATTTGGCCGCAATGCATACCCTTTATCCCCAATCATATGGATCGCTGAAATTATTCATAACAACATGATGCTCCTTTGGATAATCGAAAGAGGTCCAAGACTCGTAGCTGCTAATCAAATCCAGGCAATCCCTGTCCGATAAGGTATCCATAAGACTGCGGCATTTTTCAACAATGCTTTCAGGTTTGTTTGGCGCACGTATTACATATTCTTCCAGCTTGCGCACGGATGGAAACAGCATCTCGTTTTCCAGCAGAATCAGGCGGTAAAGATTATAGATGATTCCGCCTGCAACGTGGAACCTCATGAAACCTTCTGGCTTGCAGGCGGCCCAGAAATAGGTGTGAAACATTTTGAACGTGCAATAAAAGCGAAACTGTTTTTCCAGGGCCTCGCTTTTCTGGAACACAGGGATTTTTGCGATTAACTCTGACAGACCGGGATCATTGCAGTAAAGAGCACGGGCGCAGGAAAACATGTTGCGCATGGGTTCCGACCCGCTTTTAAGGATTTCCTCCAGCTTGGCGCGGGTCACATAATGCATGTCGAAATACCCGCCATCGTATGTACACTTTCCGTGATGCACTTCCAAAGGCCCTTTCTTTGCAAAGTATTCGTCCGAGATGATTCCCAGAGCGTCAAGATCCGAATCCGCGCGTTCCGTGCCGGTGGCGACTGAACCTATAAGGAACAACGCCTCTATGCCGCCGTCCTCTTGGTAATGTTTAACCATGTTTTCAATGGATTGTTCGTGGTGCTTGTACATTGATACAGCCTATACCAAAACATGGTTACAAGACAAGTTTGCCTAAAATCTGCTATGATGGAATCGGGAGATACAAAAATGAAGAACTTCAAACGAATCTTATCGCTGCTTGTCATTGCGGCGACCGTAGGCTTAATGGGCTGTGCCGGAGGGGCAAGGCCGGTACAAAGGGAAGCTGGTAGGGTATACGAGCTTGTTCTGCTTCATACTAACGACCATCACGGGGCCACCATGCCGGTAAACGGACGAGGCGGGCTGGCCGAACGAGCGACTTTCGTTCGAACCGTGCGCGAAGCCAACCCCAACGTGCTTCTGCTTGATGCCGGGGATCTTAACACCGGTTCGGCCCTTTCAAACATGTTCTCCGCAGAGCCGGACATTCTGGCCTACAACCTTATGGGCTACGATGCCATGGTTTTCGGCAACCACGAGTTTTCCGGCGGGCGGGAAAGGCTGGAAAGGCAGATCGCCCTGGCGGACTTCCCCTTCTTTTCTTCCAATATAAGAACCGCTGGTGGCGGCTTTCTTGGCGGGCATCAGTATCTGGTGCGGAACTTCGAGGGCTTTCGCGTGGGGATTCTCGGCATTACCACGCTGCGCACCCTGGACATACACGGCGAGGGCGATGCCTTCATCAACAGCCTGGACTTTATACCCGAAATCCAGGCGGCAAGGGACGCGGTAAACAGGCTGCGAAACAGGGAGCGGGTGGATATCGTGATTGCCCTGGTTCACCTTGGCGATGTTAGGGAACGCGACGGCCATGTCATTTCGCCCGACCTTGCCGCCGCCGTGCCAGGAATCGACATTATCGTGGACGGCCATTCCCATTCCAGGTTCGATCAGCCGATGCGGGTGGGTGATACCCTTATCGTTACCGCGCATGAATGGGGCAGGTACGTGGGGAAGGCCAGCGTTTCCATCGTGGACGGCAGAATCACCGGGTTTGACTGGGAGCTGGTGGAAATCGGTACCCATACCTTCGCGCCAGATGCGGAGGTCATGGCCATGTTGACCCCCTTTCTGGAACAGGCCGATGCATCCCTGGGGGAAGTGGTTGGCCAGGCCGCCGACACATTTGTCTTTGGCAACCGCTTGCCTCGCTACCAGGAAACCGCCATTGGGAATATGATTGCCGATGGCATGGCTTGGTACATGCGCAACGTGCTAAACCAGACCCTGGATTTCGCCTTCGTCAACGGTGGCAACATACGCGCGGAACTTCCCGCAGGGGAACTTACGCGGGAGCACATCCTTACGGTGCTGCCCTTTACGAACTTCCTACACGTAGTATCCCTTACCGGATCGGAGATTATCGAACTTTTTGAGTTTATCGCCACGATTCCCCAAGGCAACGGCGGTTTCCCGCAGTTTTCCGCCGAGGTTCGTTACACCCTGAACCTGTCGGAAAGGACCATCACGAACCTTACCATAGGCGGCGTACCGGTTGATCCTGGTAGAACCTACCGCTTTACCACCAACGACTTCCTGCTTGCCGGTGGCGACGGTTATTCCGTGCTTACCAGGGCAAGGGATCCCTTTAACACGGCGATGCTTATGTCCTGCGTGGTGATTGGATACATCCAAGCAAGGGGAACCATAAGCCCCGCCACAGATGGACGAATGGTGGTTGTCGGAGGGAACTGATTTTGTTCCAATTGCGGAATCTGCCTGTAAACGTATAACTTTGTTCACATCGCGTGAGCCGTAAGATGATATTCGCTGTTAATATTAACGCGCGGATAATGTCAGCGGTTGGGAGGAATGGTGAACATGAAGAGATTATGGTTGGGTGCTGTAGCCTTGGGTTTGGCAGGTTACTGGCCAGCGGACCTTCTGGCGGCGGTAGCATCCACCCAGTCCGTTTTGTTCGTCCCGCTTGGCAGACAGTTTACCGCAGGCTCGGTTATCGAACTTAGAAACGCGGCGGGCGACATCATCTTGGAACACGCGGGGGAAACGGCTTTCTCCAGGATCGGTTTTACCTCGCCGCGACTTGAGTTGGGCAGCGCGTTTTTCGTGTACATCAACGGGACAAGGGTGGCTGGTACTACATTGAGAGGTATGATTACCACGGCGCGTTAGTGGTGGTGTATTGACGAATCGCTTTGCCCCTATCTTTTTGTCTTTCCTATTGTTGCCAATAGCTTTTCAAGTTTTGTGTCGAATGTAAGGACAGTGATTTTTTCCATTTCATAGTACCCAGCCAGAATGCAATCGACAAAATCAAGGTTCTTTTCGCCAAAAAACTCTATTCCCTTGAGTACCGCTTCCCTGTGGGGCAGAATACAATTTGTGTTCTTGTAAAAATCCAAAAGCGTATCCGCTATGTCTTTTCGAGCTATGCCATATACCTTTGTCAAAACAAAAACGACTTCACACAGGGTTTCTATCGGTGTTCCTACAATGTTCTCGCTGACAACTCGCTTGGCTTTCGGTGAAAGCTCAGCATGATCGTCCAGTACGTAGCGCAAAATGATATTTGCATCAACGTAGAGCATATTTTTCTGCCGTAGCTTTTTCCCACGCGCCTTCTTCTTCCTGCATAAGTGAAGGATTTGCAAAGGCTTTTAAACGCCCGAAAGCCGAGTGTTTTACAGGTTTTGTCGGAACACTAGATCCGAGATCAGCACCCTCTTTTTGTGTCTCTTGCTGTAAATATTCCACGAAATCAAATATTTGCGCAATGTATTTTTCGGGGAGCCTGTTTATTTCTTCTATTAACTCGGCACGTTCTACCCTGTTTGCAATGGCCATGGGTTAAGTATAGCTCAAAAATAAGGAAGGGGCAATTCCGCCCATAAAACCACCACGGAAATCAATTTTCCTCTTGCCAAGCCGCCGCCAAAAATAGTACTTTTCCGAATGGCGTATAAAGACACTATGTTCCGTTCGCTGTTCAACAACGAGAAGTCGCTGCTGGAACTTTACAACGCCCTGCACGGCACCGACCCGTGATACCGAGATCATCATCAACACCCTGGACGAGACCCTGGTGTCGCGGCGCAGAAACGACATCTCCTTCACGCTAAACGGTAGGCTGGTCGTAATGCTGGAACACCAATCATCCGTCAACGAGAACATGCCATTCCGTTTTCTGCAGTCGATCTCGCGGATATTCGAGAACGGCATTCCAGACAAGAAGGCAGTCTACAGGACGAAACTCATCAGGTTTCCCCGGCCCCAATTCATCGCCCTTATCAACGCCCCCGGGCGGTTTCCCGACAGCAAGACGTTGCGCCTGTCGGATTCCTTCATGGGCACTCTAGGGTTCGAGGAGGTCCGGCTGGAACTGGAGGTCATGGTGTATAATATAAATGAGGGCCAGAACCCCGAGATCCTGGCCCGCAGTGCAATGCTAAAGGAATACGCCTATTTCGTGGCCCGTGCGAGGCGTCACATAGAGGCGGAGAAGCGAAGACTAGGAACCACATCCGAGACCAGGGTGATACGCGCCGCGATACGGAACGCGGTTCGTGACTGCAAGGCGCGCGGTTATCTTTTGGATTACTGGGGAAAAATGACGGAGGAAGAGATGAACGTGTTTGATATCGAATGGGATCACGACACCGCGCTGGAAGTTCGGTGGGAAGAGGGCCGGGAAGACGGCATCGAAGAAGGCATCGAAAAAGGCATGGCAGAAAAGGAACGGCAGTTGCTTGCCCTAATCGACCAGGGATACACGATAGAAGACCTCAAAAGGGAGCTTTCGGCCCGGGTCTGAATCTTCACCCCCTGTTTTGCCTTCATACGAAAATTGATTTCCTTTACTCCTCCTTTGCAATTTCCATAATCAGATCTTCCATCGTCTGATTCACGGTGCGGCACAAAATTTCCCGCTTTTTTACAATTAAATCGGCTATATGTTGAACTTTGTCTCGTTGCCCATGAGATGCTTCCAGTTCCGTTCCCAAACCATCTTCTGCCGTGGAAGGGGAAAGCAATTCCCAAGCTTCCCTGTTTAGCGTTTTAGCAAGGCTTTTTAGGGTCTTATCGCTTACCCAAGTTCGGCACCGTTCAATGTCAGTTAGATATGGAAGGGAAATATTTGCGTGTTCCGCCAGTTTTGCCTGGCTGATGTGCAGCGAGTTTCTGATAGTTTTGATGTTTTTGGCAAGAATCTTCCTCAAATCCTGCGAATTGTCCACTTCTTGATTATACGGTAATATCATGGTTTTCAAAAACATGATGTTGACATAGTTTTGCAATTCATGCTATGATCATATGGAAATGTTCCATTTTGGCATCTTTGGTGAGGTTGGAACGATGTGTGCCGTTTGCACGGAGATAGCAAGATAAAAGGAGTTCCATATGAAAAACGCATGTAAGCTTTTCGGTATTATTGCCTTTGTTTCGGCAATTGGGTTTTTGTCGGTAGGATGCGCTTCGGGATCAGTGAACGGCCCAGCCGTCCCAGCTGGCATGACCTTGGATCGGGCGATTGCGGATGCCGCCGCCCGTATTGACGAACGGATTCCGACAGGATCAAAAATCGCCCTGCTTAATTTCAGCTCGCCTTCGGATCGGTTTTCGCTGTACGTACTGGACGAGCTTTCGGCAAACCTGTTGGACAGTGGAAGGCTCACCGTGGTTGATCGAAGGGAAATAGACCTTATCCGCGGCGAATTTGATTTCCAGTTTTCCGGTGAAGTGGGCGACGAATCAATGCAGAATATAGGGCAGATGCTGGGGGCGCAGTCGATTGTGTCTGGCTCTCTGACCGAAATTGGCGGCGATTATCGGATTGCGATCCGTGTACTGAACGTGCAGAGTGCGGCTATCGAGGTGCATTTTAGGTCGGATATCGCCAATGACAGGCGAGTTCAGGCTTTGCTTGAAGGCGGCAGAACGGGCGCAGTCGCAGTCGCGCAGCCACGGTCACCAGCGGCGCAAACCCCGGCAGCGCAAATGGTTCCTGCTCAGGCGGTGGGTTCGTCCCCCGTTGCCACTCCCGCCGCCCCCACGGTAACTGCCATAGAGGTAACCGCCAGATCCGCTGGTACGCTATTTTTTCAGGATATGGAAATTACGACTCTGTGGGATAACGAAACTTACACCATATCTGTTGACGGGCCAGGAACTTTCGCATTGCGGCTAGCCATGGCAGATCGCGCGGAAACCCGTTCCATCGTGATTAATACAAGGGGTATAACCAGAGTGAACCTTGGCGGCACTTTTGCGGTAGGTGATGTCGGCCCAGCGGGAGGTATAATCTTCTACGACAGAGGCCGCCACATCGACGGCTGGCGGTGGTTGGAGGCCGCTTCCCGAGACCTTGCCGCACCAGCGGAGTGGGGGGCGTACAGGCAAAATATAGTCGGGACGAGCACGGCGTTGGGGACAGGTAGACGGAACACGCAACTCATCGTTAACCATTTGAGGCAAAATAATGAAAGTGGCAGGGCGGCGGAGCTTGCGCAGAATTTTATTCAGAACGGATTTACGGACTGGTTTTTGCCAAGTAGAGAGGAATTAAACCTAATGCACATAAACCTGAGACAGAGAGGGCTGGGTAATTTTTCGGGAGGCTCTTATTGGTCCTCCTCTCAATCTGAATATAGTAGAGCTTGGTTACAGGACTTCAGCAACGGTCGTCAGGTTGGTGGTGCTTGGTTTTCTAATGTACCAACTAAGCGTAGAGCACTTTTAGTACGCCCCGTACGGGCTTTTTAACATGGATAAACTGCCTTGAGGCAGTTTAAAAAACACCGCAGGCTTTGCGGATAAGGAGCAGAACATGGAAATTGATTTCAAAGACAAATACGGCAGCAAAGTTGGCTATTTAAACAGCTCGAATGACATCATGGATAAGTATGGTAGCAAAGTCGGGTACCTGAATGGCAATGACATCATGAACAAGTATGGCAGCAGAATTGGCCGCATAAACGGCAGAGACATCATGGACAACTACGGCAGCAAAATAGGCAGTTTTGATAATTTTCCATGGCAGATTTTTCAATAGTGTTTCCGTTGCCAGTTTAGCACTGCACAGGAAATGCATAGGGAAAGAGAGTATTTCAAAAAACATCCCCAATTGGGATGCTGTTTGATGTAGGCGTGCCACCCGCTATAGGCGGTGGAAATCAAAAAAATCATTCACGCATGATGAATGATACAGAAGGAGTTTTTATGAATGCAGAGGAATATGTTGAACGCGGTGGGAATTTTTTCAGCAAAAGGAATTTTGATGAGGCAATTACGGACTGTATTGAGGCGATTCAGCTCAACCCAGATGATGCTTTAACCTTATCTTGTGCCTATGGTATCCGTAGTGCAGCGTATACTGGTAAAAAAGATTATGACCCTGCAATCGCAGATTTGGAAATGGCTGCAAAACTTGCGTCCAGTAATGTCAAATTACAAAAGCAACTTCAGAAAGAGCTTGACATAACTGTAGATGTTGCCAATAACTATATAATAGGCGGTCTGTTGAGGGAATACCTCTTTCTTAGGCAACAGGTTACCAGAATTCCGAATCCTGGCGCAGAATCAAAAAAACGCTTCAGATCCATCAGAAAGTTCGTTGTTGTCTTGCTAATCATAGGTGTTGCTCTCGGCACTATTCTAGGTGCCATAGGTATTATTCTAGGAGGTGCTATGGGAACAGATGCATGGACAGGGGTGATAATGATAGGACTAATGGGCGGGTTGTATTCCGTCTTCATTGGCTTAATATTAGGCATCGGCATTGTTCCTTGGTTGCTCTATGTCAAAAGGGACTTAAAGAATATTTCGACATATTTCAGGAAAGCCAAGGGCGAGATCAACGAAACCATTCAGGAAGTTGAGGGGAAAACGATTATCGGAACTATAAAAAGTTACATCTTTGCATTTCTTCTTACATTGTTTTGGAAGCCCTTTAAACTAATGTGCCTACTAATTTATGTCTGCCCCTTGATTGGCATTTACCAAATCGTGAAATTAAGGCACCAAGTGAGAATTCTAAATAGCCGATAAGAGGTCTTTGCAATAATGACCCCATTACCTATTGGGATTACAAGGCGGTTATGTGCAATGGCGGCTAAGATAGCTCAAATTAAAAGGAGAGTATTATGAAAAAAATGACTTGGGGTTTTATTACCGTAATTGGAATGATTGTGTTTTCTACTTGCGCATCACCACCTGCCGCCGCTCCAGACATTTCGGGGCTTGATGATTTAAGCAGGGCTATCCGCCAGGTTTCAAACTACCTGAACAGTACAATCCCCGGTGGAAACATGGTTGCTTTTGTTAACGTGCAATCTCAGTCGCCTGCTCTTTCGGATTTTATAATTGACGATCTGATTGCTAACGCAGTTAACGACAGAGCTTTTAGTGTCGTTGATCGCAGGCAATTAGAAGCCATTCGCGCAGAACAGGATTTTCAGTTTTCGGGTGAAGTTGATGACGATACTGCGCTTAGCGTAGGGCGTTTTCTTGGAGCGCAGACCATCGTTTCTGGTAGAATTAGCACATTTGGTGGGCATTTCCGCCTAACAATTCGAGCCCTTGACGTACAGACCGCACTGGTTCAAGGGCAATATAACCAGAACATCGGTACAGAGAGGGTTATCACCACACTGTTGGGCACAAGCGGTGAACATATCACGCCAACGCCGATAGCGGCGACTAACCCTGTGGCGCAGCAGCCGACACTGGCAACACAAGCTCCAGCGAGGCCAACTATAATGCCTGCTCCTACAGCTACAGCGATAACCGCCATAGAGGTAACTGCTAGATCGGGTGGAACGCTCTTTTTTCAAGGTCATGAACTCACAACGCTTTGGGACGGGGAAGCGTACACTATCCCAATTGACGGGCCAGGAACCTTTGAGCTACGAATGGTCACAGCAGAATTTATCGACAGTCGCTCCATTGTGGTAAACACAAGGGGAATAACTAGAGTGAATCTCGGTGGGGTTTTCGCTGTTGGAGATATAGGCCCAGCGGGTGGCATAATCTTCTATGACAGAGGTCGTCATATAGATGGTTGGCGATGGTTGGAAGCGGCTCCTCGTGATATAGGGCCGGCTGAATGGGGTGCGCACAGACAAAGCATAAGTGGGACAAGTACGGCTCTTGGTACGGGTAGGCAAAATACACAAGTCCTCATAAACAATATGAGACAAAGAAATGAAAGCGGCAGAGCAGCGGAGCTTGCACATAATTTCATCCAGAATGGATTTACCGACTGGTTTTTACCGAGCAGAGAAGAGCTCAATTTGATGTATAGAAATTTAAGACAGAGAGGTCTTGGAAATTTTTCTGGAGGTCGTTATTGGTCTTCTTCTGGTAATGGTGATTCGGCAGTATGGGTACAAGATTTTAGTAATGGTAGGCAGGGAGCTGGTGCTGGCGCTCACGTCAATTGGAATAATGTTAATAGGGTTGCAACCTTCCACATTCGTCCAATACGGGCTTTTTGAGGTTGTATGGATATTTCCGATATACAACACAGTGAAATAGGGCAAATGTATTTTTGGCACGGACTTTAACGGCTATAAATTTGTAAAATTTCCGTGTGGAAATTTTAATATTGTCGGCTGCGACAATAACACCGCAAAGGATTTTTTATGGAAAGGAGAAAGGGGTATGTCAGATAACAATAAATGCCTTACCTGTGAACACTGGGGAGGTAATAGCAGTGTATTCAGAGGTAATTTTGCTCCCTTTAGACAGGCAACAGGGAGATGTTTTTGTAACGGTAATCCTCACTATTATAATAGTGATACCATGTCTGCAAATGATGGCTGTGACTATTGGAAAAAGCATCCACAGGTGGAAAGTGAACATGACCGTAAGGCACGAGAGGAACGAGAACAGAGAGAATATGAGCGCCGTGAATGCGAGCGTGAAGAGCGGGAACGTCGCATAGCTGAAGAACGAAAGCGTATTGAACAAGCTATTGAGAATTATACCGAGGAATTGCGTATCAATCCCAATTCGGCCTCAGCCTACTACAACCGTGGTATGGCGTATAAAGAACAGGGTAACCACAGCGATTTATTGAAAGACCTTGAACAAGCTGTAAGCCTTGAGCCTGAAAATAACGATTATCGTGAAGCCCTTGAAAAAGAACACGAACGCCGTCGTGGGGAAGAAGAGGAAAAACACCGCAAGGAAAGAGTCAAACAAAAGGTAGCCGAATTCCGACAAGAGCTAGAATTGAGAAAGAAACAGACCAGAGTCATCCGTTGCATTATCGGCGGAATCATTGGGGTGTTTCTTGGTTTGGTTAGCATGGGATTTTCATCTGGGCCCTACGATAGAGAATCGATCGTCTTCGAAATTATTGGTGGTTTCCTAGCCCTTGTATGTATAGTTTCTGGTGTCATAATAGGAAAAACTGTTGAAAGTGCTGGCAAAGGTGCCCGTATGGGTGCGATTATCTTTGCCATTATTTTCTTGATTGCTACATTACTCGGAAACCCTCGTGCCTTCATATCGCTTACAGGCGCTGGTGCGGCCATGGGTGCCATTGGCGGTGCCATAATAGGTGCGTTGGGTGGTAGAATTATTGGTAGTGGTAAGTGAAAAACTGGGATAGCATAATATAGAGGAAGGAGCGATGCTATGAACTATTGGAACGAAGTCAAACGGATTCAAGTCTCGATGAGAGGTGCCTCGATTTATACCGAAGAGGCAACCAAAATCATCGATGGGATTACAGGAAAGCATGGATATTTTTTCACGGTCGGCGGTATCTACAAAGCTGTCCCCATTGAGGAAATCAATAGGATAATCTCGGATGCCAAAAGCAGGGGTGGGGATGATGCGGCAATGGCGGCAGAAATGGAAGAAGCCTATAAAGACGAAGGCCCCTTTGTCGTTGGAGAGGAGCTTACCGAAGCCGAAATCACCGAGAACAAAACCGCGCTTGATAATGTTATTCGACAGCTAGAGACGGAAGTTTCCGAACACCTAAAAAAACGCGGGGCTTGATATGTTATCCATTACCACGACAGATGAAGCCCTGGCGGCGGTGAAAGAAAACGGCGACAACCTTGCGCGTATACCCAAAGAACTTATAACAGCAGAAGTCTGTCTAGAGACCGTAAAGAACAACGGTTATGCACTTAAGCATGTACCGGTAGAATTCAGAACAATAGAACTGTGCATCGAGGCGGTAAGGCAGGAAGGTTATGCGCTTCGGTTTGTACCTGAAAAGCTTAGGAGTGTGGAAATCTGTTTTGAGGCCGTAAAGCAGGAAGGTTGCGCGCTTCGATATGTACCTAAGGAATTCGTAACAGCGGAAATATGTCTTGAAGCGGTTAAGCAGAAAGACGGGGGCGATAAGCTTGATTATGAACTGGACATAGCGATTGAAGAGGCAGCTAAAGCTAGTGGTGGTATGTCCACTCTCGAAGTAATAGAATGTATTATGGGGAACGGTTCGTTACCGCAAGAAGCATCAGATATACTTCTTGATGAATTTTGCGTTTATGCGCTTCGGTTTGTACCCGAAGGACTGAAGACGGCGGAGCTATGTCTTGAGGCGGTGAAGTCCCACGGCCTTGGGCTTGAATATGTACCGGAAGAGCACAAAACGGGGGAACTTTGCCTTGCGGCTGTTAAGAAGAGCGGTTCGGCGCTTCAATTTGTGCCCGAAGAATTAAAGACGATGGAATTGTGTCTTGCAGCGGTTATATCCGATGGCAGCGGGCTTGAATATGTGCTAACAGAACACAAAACGGGGGAACTTTGCCTTGAAGCTGTTAAGAAAAGTGGTTCGGCGATTAAGTTCGTTCCAGAAGAACACAAAACGAAGGAGCTCTGCCTTGAAGCGTTAAAGAACGATATCCTTAACGAAGCACATAAATACGTACCTGAAAAATATCTGCCCAAGACAACGGCATCCCTCCAGACCCCCGCCGATACCTGTTCGTCATCCTATGCTTATGGGAAATAGGGGCCAATTACCAAAATCCCGCTGGGACCCTTTACCTCGCAGCCAGGAACTGCTATACTATTAGAAAATACATTCAAAGGCGGTGCGGCGATATGATAATTTTGACCCTAAACTGCGGCTCTTCCTCGGTAAAATACCAGGTGTTCGATTGGGACACGAAAGACATCCTGGCGGTCGGCGTTGTTGAAAAGGTAACCTCTGCCGGTTCGTTCATAAAGCACAAGGTAATGGGCAGGGATGAAATCAAGCAGTCCCAGGACTGCCCCGATCATACCGACGCTGTGGCACTGATCATAAGGCTCCTTACGGACAAGGAGCAGGGTGTCATCAAGGACATGTCGATGATCAAGGCCGTCGGCCATCGTGTCGTGCATGGCGGTATGAAATTCACCAAAAGCGTTATAGTGGATGATGCCGCGATGGCCGCTTTCCACGAGGTGAAGGACCTTGGGCCCTTGCACGTTCCGGCGAATATCATGGGGATAGAGGCGGCGAAAAAGGTATTGCCCGACGTGCCGCATTGCGCCATCATGGACACGGCTTGGCACCAGACCATGCCGCCAGAGACTTATACCTACGCCGTGCCACACGAATGGTTCGACAAATACCAGGTGCGCCGCTATGGTTTCCACGGCACCAGCTTCCTTTACACCGCCAAGCGGGCTGCGGTGCTGCTTGGGCAGGATCCCTTCAAGACGAATCTAATCATCTGCCACCTTGGTAATGGGTCATCGGTGAATGCGGTAAAGGACGGATGTTCCTTCGACACCAGCATGGGAATGACCCCACTGGAGGGCCTTGTCATGGGAACCCGTTCCGGCGACGTGGACCCAGCACTGCCCTTCTATATAATGCGCAAGACCGGAATGAGCGCAGACGAGATTGACGGTGTGCTGAACAAGAAGTCGGGGCTTTTGGGCGTGACGGGACGGTTCAGCGATCGCCGGGATATCGAGGATGCCGCGGCGGAGGGCGATGTGCGCTGCGACCTTGCCCAGCGCGTCGAGGCACACCGGGTCAAGAAGTACATCGGCGCGTATCAGGCCGTGCTTGGCAGGGTTGACGCGCTGGTTCTTACCGCAGGCGTTGGGGAATTCGCCCCGATCATGCGGGATATAATCCTTAACGGGCTTGAGGGCATCGGTATTGTTTACGATCCCGCAAAGAACGCCATTGCCAGGACTCGCAACGCGGAACTTCTTATTAGCAAGCCGGAATCGAAAATCCCCGTGTACATCATCCCCACGGACGAGGAACTTGTTATGACCGAAGACGCGTTCGCTCTTATGAAAGGCAGCTATGACGTTCACACCAAATTTACCTACTCTTTCCAGAGTAAAGATTACGTGAACAAGGGGAGGGTGGAAGGTCTGAAAGCCGACCTGGCAAAGAAGCCGGGCCTTGCAGATCTTATCGTCCAGCCCAAATAGAATGGCGGATGATATCGAGGAAGTAGAAAAGATAGAACTGCTGTGCATCGGCAACGCAATAGTCGATGTTTTTGTGCCCGCCGATTTCGCCCAACTTGATAGTCTGGGAATAACGGAATCGGCGCAGCATATTTCCCAGGAACAGGCCATGCAGATGCTGGACGATTTTCGCGGTAGTGCTGAAAGCGATCCTGTGTTTGCTTCTGGTGGGGCTGTCGCCAATGTCGCCAAAATAGCCTCGATGCTTGGCACCAAGTCGGCTTTTGTCGGTTGCGTTGGCCAGGATGATCTTGCCACATTTTTTGAAAAAGAGCTTAGAGAGGCAGATGTCGCTACCTTTATGACCAGGAGCGAAAACAGAACCGGCATTTGCCTTGTCTTTGAAAGCAGTGGCGAGCCCCGTTCAGCCGCATCGCCAGGTGCCGCGCTGGAATTTACCGATGTCGATGTCCGCGAGGATCTTATTGCCGGGGCAGATGCTGTGGTGTTGGACGGCTTCATGCTAGACCGCCGCCCGCTGGTGCAGCAAATACTTAGACTTGCCAATCGCCATGGAATCCCCATCGCGCTGGATGCCGCATCGGTGTTTCAAATCAAGGAAAAAACCGAGGCGATTCTTCACTACAGCCGCAATTACCCTTTGATTGTATTTATGAACGCCGATGAAAGCATTGTGTTTTACAATAATATCAGGAAAAGCAGCAGCATGGACGAGTTCGCAAACGAGCGCGAAAAAGAGGCGTTCATTATACGGGAAATTTGCCCTGTGCTAAAGTGCATGACAGAAGGGGATATTTTTCCCATTATCGTTATCAAGCTGGGGGGGCGGGGTGCGGTCGTCCTTGCGGGGGGGGAGATCCATCGCGTCGGGACCTTCTCGATCATTCCCAGGAACACCGTCGGTGCCGGCGATGCTTTCTGTGCCGCATTTGTTTCCGCCTGGATACGCGGCAAACCGATACGTGAATGCGCCTCTCTAGGAAACAAGGTTGCGCGGGAAGTGTTGACGGTACATGGCACCAATGTCAAAAAAGAAAAACTGGCATCGCTTGCCAAGTTGCTGCAATAAAAGCACATTAAAAAAACACATTGAAAACCAGTAAGTATAACCCGACAAACACAATCGTTGAAAACAATGTCGCAATGGCATAAGCGATAAACTCGCTAAAACTTGGCGGCTCCTCTTGCAGTTGCCTATGCACCCAGTTAATACTGTCAGTAAATATTTTGTGGTATAGGCCTAACAAACTAGCTAAAGCCACCAGCGATATATTGACTTGAAGGCTGGAGGCTTCCTCGTCAATCTGAAGCGTCCATGCCGAAAACGACAAAAATGCCACCAATATAAAAATGGGACGTTTTACCCAGCGCTGAAGTTTTAGTCTTCTCTTTTTGTCATCGGGCTTTTCGGCAGTATATTTCATTTGTCTTAGTTTGCTACCTGATTCCAGGTATTGTCAAGCCTGTTTTGAAATTCTACCATTTTTCTTTTGAATATACCAAAATTAACGCTACTCGCTAGTATAATCACACTGTTTGCAAAGTATTTTTTTGCCTCATTACAAAAATAATTGTAACCGTGAAACCCTGATTGTTCGACACGGATCCGCACCGATAAAAAATTAGGGAGAAACCAAATGCAAAAAACTGTGTCACTAAATTGTCTGTATGCGGATTACGTCGCAGGTCGGCTCGAAAAAGGAAAATTTGAAGGAATGATATTTGAGGCTATTTCTGAAAAGAAATATCGCCTGTGTGGTTTGGGAAAAGAAGATTATGAAGATTTTGTCTCATGGCTGTATCCGCGCATTAGTCGGGCAATAGACAACTATCATTCAATGGGTGCATCTTTCGAGGCTTATATGAACAAACTGATTCACATGGCTGCAAAGGAATATCGTTGGCAACATCTCCGTCATTACAATACCGAGATTGCCGCCTGGACCACACAGATTCCAGACATGTATGCGAACGAGATGGAATTAGAATATTGTCGAGGTTCCGAAGTTGCCGACGTGCAGTCTACATATGCGCCCCAGGCAGAGGTGCCATGGAATATTAGGAATTCGCGACAGCTTTTGATACTGATTTTGAAATGTTGCAGATATGTTTCCAATGATTTTATCGAAAACATTTCACCCAGACTAGGAATGACCCCCGATGCCCTAATCGATATGATCGATCGCCTAAAAGAACGCAGGGAAAAACGGGAGGCACAGGTAGATGCCCTGCGCGAGTTGGCAAACTATCAATTCTGTCGTTGCCTTTTTTATGAAAGGACCCTATATCTGGCGAAAGACACCCCCCTTGTCGCCCAGCGGATAAAGGCCAAGCTTGAGTATTGGCGGCGCAAGCTGGATAGAACTAGGGAACGACTTGGCAAGCTGTATCTGGACCCTTCCAACGCCCAGATTGCGGAGGCACTGGGGCTTACAAAAGGTGCCGTGGATGCCGCTTTGCACACGCTTAAGACAACGCGACGTATGCGTATACAGTTCCACGATAAAGGCGCAAAAGACAAACATATGCTGAATTGATACCAGTGTGCCTAGAAGTGAAGTGGGGTTGCGGTTTAATATGTTCTTAGGAAACCTTTGCCTTCCTAAACTGCCCCCGCGTATAAACCGCAATAACGAAGGATGTCAGGGCAACCGCGAAAACAATAACCCATGGCAGATCGGCGAGCCAATCGAAAAGCATTCCGAAAAGAAGCATCCCCAACGCGCTTGCCAGAAAAGGAAGTATCATCATTATTGACATAACCTTTCCGATAAGCTCCGTCGGCGTTTCCTTCTGGATAAAGGCGATCAGCGGAATGGAAGCTATCTGCGCCGCGACAAGGACTAAAGCGCTCATGGCCGTTATAATCACGTAGATCATGAATGCCGGTATGTCAAACATAAAAACCAGACCCATCGGCAAAAGAAACAGACCTACGGCCAGCAAAGGTAGGTGGAGTTTCCGCACGGTCAGGCGCGTTCCCAGCGCACCAGCCGTAATCCCGCCCAAAAGCCCGCCGACCATCATCACGCTCTGGTTAATCCCCACCATCGCCATGCTCATGCCAAGATGCTGGGTAATCAGCACCGGAAGCCCCACAAGCAGCAGGGAAAGCAGCGAAAGCTGGACGAAAAACATGATGCCGGTGCTTCTGGCAAGAATGGGTTTTTCCTTAACGATAAACCGCAATGACAGGGACATATCGCCTATCACCATTTTCGCGATGCTTCCGGGGCTGCTCTGTTTTTTGAACGGGATGCGGATAAGCAAGTCCATGATCGCCGTGATGCCGAAACATATCGCGCTTATCAACAAAATCGGTGTCAGCCCGAATCTGCCGAACAGGATTCCGGCGACGGCGGGCGCGGTCATGTTCGCCAGCATGTTTACGACCGATACGGCGGAATTGGCGGGAATAAGCTTGTCGGAGGGGACAAGCACCGGCACGCTGGCCTGTACCGCTGGCATGTACATTCCCTGAATGGCGTTAAGGGCCATAAGTTTTACTATCACGATTGGCACCGCCGAAACGAACAACCCCCGCGTCGCCATGTACAGCACGATTATAACAGTGGTGGTCAAGTCCAGCCAGAACATGATGCGCTGTTTTTTCAGCCTATCCGCCATGATCCCGCCGA
>Ga0209755_10002194_pt1 | contig 27360 bp, 25 predicted proteins | sample TergutCo191P1_FD_187301 | JGI IMG/M metagenome (GOLD analysis project Ga0209755, IMG submission 187301) | Cornitermes sp. P1 segment gut microbial communities from Petit-Saut dam, French Guiana - Co191P1 (SPAdes) (version 2) | ecosystem: Host-associated > Arthropoda: Insects > Digestive system...
ATCTCGAAGCCCTTGATCGTGATGTTCGTAAACCAAACGAAAACCCAAGCGTAGGTTTAATTCTATGCGCAGGCAAAGATGATATGGTAGTTGAGTACGCATTAAGCAGAAGCCTATCCCCTGCGCTCGTAGCCGACTATCAACTCCATTTACCAAACAAAAATCTTTTAGTAGAAAAGCTGCGTGAGTTAAAAGAATTGGCAGATGTAGAAGCAGACGAGGATATAGATAGTAGTGTATGTGGTTAATTATTTTCATGCTTGCAGTTGTTCTGCCTCTAATAATTTGGGGATTTATTGCCAGTCGTAATGAAAAAAGCAACGCATAGTATCTAATAAAGTTATGACAAGGACGCAAAGGATAGGGAAACAATTCCTCCGTACCTTTGTGCCTCCGTGAGAGATATTCTCTAATCCATTTTTCTAAGTTCAGTTCTTTCTTGGCGGGAGGAACTTGCAACAGTGTTTTTTCTATTGTATGCTTTAGCAATGAAAAATAATACTATTGTAGTTGAAGGAATTGAAATATCTTATAAAAAAATAAAAGACAGCGACTATATTTGCCTTACTGACATGGCAAAAATTAAACCGCAAGAATCTTTTCTTGTTATCAGCCATTGGATGAGAACAAGAAATACGATTGATTATCTAACCGCCTGGGAAAGCCTGTATAACCCTGATTTTAAACCTACCGAAATCGGTAGGTTTAGGGAAGAATGCAGCTTGAACACGTTTACTATGACACCGCAAAAATGGGTTGAAAATACAAACGGAATAGGTATTTTTTCAAAGGCAGGAAAGAATGGCGGAACATGGGCGCACAAAGATATCGCTTTTAAGTTTGCAAGCTTGCTGTCGGTCGAGTTTGAGTTATTTGTAATCAAAGAATTCCAAAGATTAAAAGAGCAGGAACAAGCGCAATTACAATGGTCAGCAAAAAGAGAGTTGGCAAAAATCAATTACCACATACACACTGACGCAATTAAAGGAAATTTGATTGTGCCGACATTAACAGATCGTCAAAAAAGTTTTGTTTATGCCGATGAAGCCGATATGTTAAATGTAGCCTTATTCGGCAAAACTGCAAAAGAATGGCGGGATAAAAACCCCGATGAAAAAGGTAATATTCGTGACTTTACAACAATACATCAACTGTTAGTCTTAGCAAACATGGAAAGTTACATTTCAATTTTGATAACCAATAAAGTTCCGCAAAAAGAACGAATTAAAAAACTAAATGAAATGGTAAAACAACAACTAAAAGTTTTAATCGATGTAGATAATAGATTGTTGTTACCAAAGAAATAATCTGTAAACATAACACGAAACAAAGAACACAGATTTACACGGATTAAGAGAAGAAGATCAACCACAGAGAACACGGAGAACACAGAGAAAGAAGAGGAGAGTCAAAGGTCACAATTTGTGACCATATAATCGTTCTGGTTATTGACTTTTTACCATTAATTATTTATTATTATTACTAGAAGCTCGCAGCGGTTCGCTGCTGCGACAAGGGGGGTGAAAGCCCCCCTGAATTTTTTAGGAGAAACCATGCCTAAGCAGCGTGTTATCGCATACATTGACGGCTTTAATCTTTTTTATAGTTCACTCAAAGGAACCAACTATAAATGGCTCGATCTGGTATCCTTATGTGAATCCATGTTGAGGTCAGATCAAGAACTTGTATCTGTTAAATATTTTTCTGCGCTTGTTGGATCATATAAAGGGGATTCAAGCCGGACGAATCGCCAGCGTTTCTATTTGGAAGCACTGCAAACAAATCCAAAAATTGAGATTAAGCTCGGGTATTTTTCGACACATCGTGTAAAAATGCCTGCGGCAGATGACTTTTATGATGGTAATATTTCACTTGTCGATGTTGTTAAGACCGAAGAAAAAGGAACCGATGTTAACCTTGCTGTACAAATGGCTGTAGATGCTGTACGTGATAAATTCGATTACGCAATGCTTTTCTCTAATGATAGTGATATGGCATATTCTGTCCAGATAGCGGTAAAAGAGTGTAAAAAAGGTGTTGGATTGTATATTGCACGTAAAGCTGTTTCATACAAAGTTTTACGTGAAAATATCTGTTATACTCGTACATTAACCCCAAATTTACTAGCCGCACACCAATTTCCTAACGAAATAAACACTATAGAAGGTCGTACAATAAAGAAACCGCCGGATTGGTGAGATACTTGTTAAAAGCCGATTTTTCAAAAGCGGAGATATTTCTTCGCTCCTTTTTTTGGTACTAAAATAATTACGATAGTCTTTTAATTTATTCTTGCCGTTTCATATATTTTTATTTATGCGCGAGTATCTCCCCAATGTTTGCGATCATGTAAAGCGGTACAGAAAAAAGACCGTCCATTACGCCGTTATTTCTTAGTGTTGTTCGTACCGCCCTCTTTGGATTGTACATCTGTCTGTATACATCAAGGCTTTTAGATTTTTTACGGAAACCGGATTTAACCTCCACAGGGACAATCTCGTTGCGCCATTGAATGATAAAATCAACTTCCGCTTCGCCTTTTTCCCTGCCCCAGTAATACGGCTTATAACCGGCAGTAACAAGTTCCTGCATGACAAATTGTTCCGCTATAGCTCCGTTAAAATAACTTAAAAGTTCACTGTTATGCTCAAAAAAAACGGTAATGTCGATCTCGGCTTTTGCGCAGAAAAGCCCGCAGTCAAGCATATACAGTTTAAATGCCTTTTCGTCCGCGAAACTTGCAAGAGGTAATTTATTTTCTTCTGTACGCGGGATTTTACATACAAGGCGCGTATTAAAAAGCCAGTTCATCGCGTCCTCGTATGAATACGCTCTTGCTCCTTCCGCAAGCTCTTTATACATAAACTTCTTTCTCTCTTTTGAAAGATGCCGCGGAATTGAATTCCAAATCATTTCAACCTTGGGTGTATTTAAAGGCGTAATATGTTTGGAAAAATCATCCTGATAATCCGCCAGAATGTTGCTTTGAATTGCGCGGACTTCTCTTAAATCTTCACGGGCGGCAAAGGCCGCAACTGCTTCAGGCATACCGCCCACAAGAAAATAAGTTTTTAACAATTTTTCATAATCACCGGAGGAGGCGCGGATTAACTCAAAATCAAGATTCTTTATTGTTTGCGCATAACGCTCTTTTCCTATCCCTTCTAAAAACTCATAAAAAGACATGGGGTGAAGCGTTAAACGGTCAACTTTGCCTACGGGGAAACCGCCCTGCAATGCCACACCTAGAAAACTTCCGGCGGCGATTATATGGTACTGAGGCGCTTCTTCGCAAAAGTATTTCAGCGAGTTTAAGGCGCGTTCGGATTCCTGTATTTCATCCATAATGATTAAGGTATTTTCAGCATCTATATTGACGGCAAAACGCTGTTCAAGACTGCGTATTATATTTACGGGACTTACATCGCCGTCAAAATAGACGGAAATGTCGGGCTGTTTTTCAAAATTAAGAGAAATTACCTTTTTATACTCATTTTTCCCGAATTCTTCCATAAGCCATGTTTTACCCGTTTGACGCGCGCCCTGCAGCAATAACGGTTTGCGGTCAGGCGATTTTTTCCAGGATAACAGCTCGTTGAATATTATTCGTCTCATATTAAAAATTTTAACCTATTCAGCTACATTTTTCAAGGGAATAATGTAGAGAAAACGACATTTTACGGACGTATAATGTAGAGTTGGCTACATATTTCGGGGGAAAAATGTAGAAAAAACGACATTTTACGGGGGAATAATGTAGCTAATCCGATATTATTCGGGGGAAAAATGCATAGAAAGCTCTATTTTTTGGGGAAAACGGTGGTTCTTCATTGCGGTATTGAAATGTTTATATCTTTAATTTTTCAATTTTTAATTCATCGCCAATTCCGTAAAAGTACACGTTTATAGGTTCGCTCTCATTGAATTCAATTACAGCGAATGTTGCGCCGATTCTGCTGCGGGGACGCCCGACGCTTCCCGGATTAATAAGTGTTATTCCATCCGTTGTTTTGTGATGGGGTGTGTGGCTATGTCCAAACATCGCGATATCAGCGTTGTTAAGACGCGCCGCGGCAAGGAGCGCATGATGCCCTCCATATAAACTGTAACGATGCCCATGACATATAAATATACGGTGTTCAGCGTAATCAAATGTTAAAGCATCCGGTATATTGGTTCCGTAGTCATTATTACCGCTTACGCATTTCCAGTCGCAGGTAAAACCTGCCGCGTCAGCCGCAAGTTTTAAATCGGAAAGCCCATCGCCTAAAAACGCCGCGGCGCAGATTGTATCATTCGGCGGAATGTAATTTTTTGCCCAGTTAAAAACAGCTTTTAACGCGGTTGTTTCGCCGTGTGAATCAGAAAGTACAAGAAGTTTTTTATCAGCCATGTTAAAAATTTATACTCTTGCGTTGCGCCTGGAATTAACAAAGCGCGAAAAATCGTTGATATTCTTTACAGTTATTCTGTCGGGGTAGATTTCTATGCGTCGTTGATTTACAAAATGCCCTAAAATATCCCTTGCTTCGTTTGCGCTCATGCCAGCCCAGTGTGCAACGCCTTCAACAGTAGTTTTAAATTCGCGCGTTTCACTTGTTTTATCAATCTCAGGCTGAGTTTCATCGAGCATCAGGAAAACGTCCGCCAATTTTGACTGCGGATCAGGCAGGGTAAGGATCATAAACCTTCGCTTGGAATCGTAAATGCGCTTGCAGAACATTTTTAAAAGTTTAAGCGCAATCTGCGGATTCCCAAGAAGGAGGATTTCAAAATTCTGCGAATTAAACTCCAACACCTTTACTTCGTCAATCGCAATGGCTGTCGCGGAGCGCGGAGAATTTTCCAAAATCGCCATTTCACCGAACATTTCGGAAGGATGAAGTATGTCCAAAGTTCTCTCGATATCTCCGACAAGTTTTACAAGCTGGACTTTACCTGATTGTATTAAATAAAAAGTATCACCGATTTCAAATTCGGAAAAAATAATTTCTCCCTTTGGAAATGTGCGGGAGAAACGGCCAAACGCCGCTAAATCCATAGCCATCTTACGCCCCCAGGGCGCTCAGCGCCCGTCTTGCTTTTTCAGATGATGAATCATCCCCGCTCATGGAGATTATCTTTTTATAAAAAGCGATAGATTGATCTTTTCTGCCGATTTTTTCATTGCACTGCCCCATCATGAACATAACTTCTTTTAACTCTGGATGTTTTGGATATTTTGAAAGCATGCTTGTGTAATACTTGATACATTCTTCGTACTTATCCATCAGGAACATACAGCGCCCAATCTCGAAAGACGCTTTCGCGGACATTTGAGAATCTTCGTCCGAGTCCACGATCCTTTTAAACAACATGAACGCTTCCTGATATTTCCCCTGCGATACAAGAGAGACAGCGTCGTAAAATGATTTTTGCAATCTCTCGGAACCGCCGCCGCTTTGCGCTGAAGGCGTTGAAGATGCGGGAGCCGTAGAAACTCCGGGACCTTTTCCGTCGCCGTAACGTGAAAGCGCGTTTTCAGCGATTTCCAGATTCTTGGTAGCCTGATGCGCGTTTTTCCCGGACGGATAAAATGTCAAATAACGGTTAAACACGTGTTTTGCGTGAGAAAATCGTTTGTTTTTAAGATAAAACTCACCGACATTATAAAGCCCATCCGCCGGCGACTGCTCTTCTTTTGATAAAACTTTTGAAACCTGTTTATGAACGCGTCTCATCTGATTGGAAAAAACCTTGAGCATCTTCATTATAATTCTTGTGTTTGCCATTGCCACAGCTTCAAATTCAGGAACTGTGAAGATCATTACATTTGTGTCAGCAAGAGCAACTGCGTTTTCCTCGCGGGAATAGCGCCCAAGAGCGGATTTAACTCCAAAGAATTCGCCGGGCTGAACTGAATCTTTCACATCCGTACCGGACTCAATGTCCTGATACACAAGGCTTACTTTCCCCGATTGAAGAATGTATATCTTGTCCGCGGGATCACCTTTAAAGTAAATAATAGAACCTGAACGGTATTGCGCTGGTTTTGGCATTATTTTTCGACCTCACCCGGTTCGAATGGTAAATAATCAAGAACTTTCTTTATGCCGACTTTTTTTCTGACTTCTTTATACAGACCGGCAGGGTCGCCTTTTACAAACATTTCCCTGTTCCCGACTTTAATTTGCGTATAACCTTCGGGAAGTTTTCCGTTTACAAGATCGAGGAAACGCAGTTCGCCGAAAACCGGCTTTCCCGCAAGCGTAAGAAGTTCTATATCTTTCATGTCCGCGTTTACAAGATTTTCGTACGGACAGTCGTTCTTTGCTTTTAATACAAGAATGTCACCTAACAACCCATCTTCCAAAGCGCCGACCCTATCCTGCATCCTGAACGCTTTTGCAGCGTTAACGGTAATCATCTCGAAGATTTTTTTAGGCGGCAGATCTTCGCCGTAAAGTTTTTGATACAATTCCCTGTCATATTTAATTTCCGCAAGAAGATTCGCAGAGCCTGTCGCCGATGAGTCTGTTCCGATTGTGACATTTACTCCCGCTTTAAACATTTTGCGCACTTTTGCCGTTACGTTAAACATAAACATATTCGAGAAACCGCACCATGAAACACTGGCGCCGGCTTTCGCGGTCTTTTTAATATCATCATCGCTGAACGCGATGCAGTGAACGAAAAGGCAGTGCTCATCTAAAACATTTAATTTTTCGAGCGTTTCAATTCCGCACATGGCCTCATTGTCAAAACCTTCGCTAAGGTGGGTGATAAAAGGCCAGTTATTTTTAACCGCTCTCTCGTGTTCAATCTCAATGCCGTCACCCCATTTTAAGTCATAAGAAGTGCTTTCATGTGCAAGGCAATATTCTTCTATCGCTCTGATTGGAAGAGTGGGCAGTATTTGACTGTTAAAATGATGAGGAAAATGATCGTTTACAGTCGTTACGCCGGAAAAAAGACATTTATAACCGGAAAGGGCATACAGATCCTCTCTGCTTAAATTCGACCGCTCTTTGAACGTATCAGAAGCTTTAAGATCATTATCCCATGGAAGCCATGTCAGATAAAAACTCCCCTTCTTCGGACCGACAGGCGGACGATAATTCCCCTGAAGGTGATCATGCGTATTTATCAGAGAAGGGTAAACGAAGGATTTTTCCTTCAAATCAATTTTTACAGTACCGCCCGGAGAAACTATCTTTTCCCCTTTAACTCCCAAATCACCGGTATGTGCTTTTTTACCCGGGGTAACAATCACCCCATTTGCCAAGGTATAATCAAACACTTACGGACCGTCCTTTACGAAAAAAACTCTCTACCTTCTATTTTATAATGAATCGCACCTTAAATCAATGATTCAGGAACTTTCCACACACTATTATATATAATTCGGTAAAAATTTGATACTATTAAGGAAATGGTTGATTTTCATACACATTCTAATATTTCAGACGGAGATTTGTCCCCGGACTTGCTCGTTGCTCAGGCGGCAAAACAGGGGCTTACTGCCCTCGCTCTCACGGATCATGACACCATAAATGGGCTGGAAATCGCCAAAAACACGGCAAATTCGCTTGAAAATTTCCATTTTATCCCCGGAATTGAGATAAATATCAGCTGGATGGGGAGCAGAACCGTTCCCGGGCTTGGTCCTGGCGGGGAATTTCATCTGCTGGGCCTGGGAATTAACTCGCCAAGCCCTGCTTTCATTGCCGCAATCGAGGAATTATCACGCAGGCGGAAGGCCAGAAACATGGAAATCCTCGATAGAATGCATGAATTGCGCATCGAAGCGACATGGGAGGAGCTTTTGGCGCTTGCCGGCAGAGACGGCATTTCGGCGGAACAGCGCGGATTTTCGATTGGAAGACCTCATTTCGCCGCACTTTTAATTAACCGTAAGATAGTTAAAAATACCAATCAGGCATTTGCCCGCTATCTTGGAGTTGGAAAACCGCTGTATGTCCCAAAAGAAGGGCTTGCCTTTGACGAGGCGGTTTCTTTGATACGCGAATCCGGCGGCATTCCTGTTCTTGCGCACCCCATATCGCTTTATGTTGCATGGGGACGTCTTCCTGATCTTATTAAAATTTTAAAAGATATGGGGCTTATGGGACTTGAAGCATGGCACCCGACAGCAAAAAACAGTTCTTGCCGTCGCCTTGAAGCTCTTGCAAAGTCCCTGGAACTCTATGTCACAGAAGGCAGCGATTACCACGGTGCAATACGTCCCGACCGCAAACTCGGCTATTCAAGCAAGAACAGAAAAATCAGCGAGACTGTACTCGAAGCGATACCTGAACTGATGTCATATCGATAAAATATCCCAGGGATCTTCTCCCAGACGACGGTGCTGGACAGCTTCTAAAATGTGCTCTGTTTCGATGATGTCTTTGGCTTCCAAATCTGCAATGGTTCTTGCTACCCGCAAAATGCCGTGATATGCTCTGCCGGACAACCCCAATTTCGCGATTGCAATATGAAACGCTTTTTCCGCCTTCTCGCTCATCGGACACAAACCTGAGGTACTGCCCGCCGGAAGCAAGGCATTGCGGCGGATTGCTGTTCCTTTAAAACGATGCCTTTGGATTTCTACGGCTGCTTTAACGCGGCGGGCGATTATACTTGATTTTTCGGCTGAGCCAGCGCGCTCTTCAATATTTGCGCTGGTGTTAGGTGAAGATCGTCCGCTCATTTCTTCGATTTTCGGCGGCAGAACAGCGGTTCTGATTTCTACACGGTCAAGAAGCGCGCCGCCGAATTTTCTCCAATAGCGGTTGATTTCTTCCGGCGAGCATAGACAGCCGCATTCAGTATCGCGCATTCCCAGCCGTCCGCAGCGGCATGAATTAGCGGTCAGTACTAATTGAAATTCCGCGGGAAGACGCACTGGTCCGTCGGCTCTTACAATGCTGATGACTCTGTCTTCCAACGGCTCGCGGAGAGCTTGCAATACATTGATTCTGAACTCAGGCGCTTCATCAAGAAAAAGCACTCCAAAGTGCGCGAGAGTTATCTCTCCGGGGCGCGGTATTCTTCCGCCGCCAAGGATTCCCTCGGCGCTTGCCGTATGATGCGGCGCGCGGAAAGGAGGGTGAGTAATTAAACTGTCTATAAATTTATTAGGAGAGCCGTGATTGCGGGGACCGGCTAAACTGTGAAGCCGCGTCACTTCAACAGCTTCACTAGGTGATAACGGCGCCATGATTGACGGCAGCCTTCGCGCAAGCATTGTCTTTCCCGCGCCGGGAGGTCCAAACACAAGCACATTATGCCCTCCTGCCGCGGCAATTTCTAAAGCGCGTTTATAAACAGCCTGTCCGCGGACATCTGAGAAATCGCCGGCAGCCGCATCTGTTTCTGCCGTGCCTGCCGCGTTTTCGTTATTAAAAAATTGCGAAGAAGGCAGTACGCCTTTTTCCTGTCTTATAAACAATGCCTGAACAGCGCTTTGTAAATTTTCAACAGCAATGAAGCGCGCGTTTTTTTCCGTATTTTTTGCATTAGCTAAAATTGCCGCTTCTCCAGCGTTTTCGGCAGGAACAATAAATTCTGTTATTCCTTCAGCCAAGGCCGCCGCAATTGCCGCAAGCACGCCGCGTACAGGACGTATCCTGCCGGATAGTTCGAGCTCTCCCATTACAAGCAAGTTTCCGCAAACTGGCGCAAGTTCCGCCGCCGCCATCACGGAAAGCGCTATCGGCAGATCCAGTGCCGCTCCGTCTTTTTTTAATCCAGCGGGCGCAAGATTAATTAAAATCCTGTCCAGCGGAAAAGCAAAACCTGAGTTTCTGAAGGCCGCTCTTACTCTGTCACGCGCTTCCCGAACCGCTCCTTCCGCAAGCCCGGAAATATCAACGCCGGGAATACCGCGGCGAATATCCGTCTCAACTCTGATAATAATTCCGCCCGCGCCATACGGCATGTAAGTAAATACACTCATAATTTTCTCCTTATGTTCTTTTTCAAAGACCGTAATTTGCGGTCTTTAGTTTCCCCCGGGGAATCTTGATGCATGAAATATTATTCACAGCACCGTGAGACACTTAAAAAGTGTTATATATATATGGCGCGAGAGTGCGGAAAAGCTTGCTCGAGAATGAAAAAAGTTAATTTTTTTAATGCGTATACTTGAAGATTGGAAACAAGAGCATGTACGCAAAGCCCCGTTGGCTCCGGACGGCTTGGCTTTATTCGACACACGCAGGGCGTGGCTTATTGAAGGCGCTATTACTTGTCTTACAATGACTCCGCTGCGCGGGGATATTGTTCTGCGCCCCAACCGAATGTCGCCAGCGGGGCTTTGCGTACACGCCCTTTTATCAATTGTTTGAGCATACGCAATGATAACATAATCCATTGAGCGGACATGCTTGTAATAAGCGCCGGTGACTGTTCACCTAAAAGTGCCGTTTTCTACCCTTCGCGCTACAACATGGGTGGCAGTTACCGCCAAAAATGGTTTTACCCGGTGCTGCCGCGCCCCCTGCCCTGCTTGTACACATTGTATTATTTTACCAGCCATTTTTAATTTAATTACAAAACGTATAAAAATTATTAAAAAAGTGTCAGTCACTTCTTATTAAATCAAATCACCCATAAACAACTTGCTTATCAGATATTTTAATAAATTGTTTATACGATGATATTTCCAGTTTCTTTTTTGCGTATTTTTCTTCAACTTTTCGGCTGTCGCATGTTGCCTGCATATTGAGCCAATATTGAGCGCTTGTGTCAAAGAATTTTCCAAGCCGCCATGCAACATCTGCGGAAACTGCCGTTACACCGCGTAATATCTGCGACATTAAAGATGTGGAAACGCCAATTTCGTGCGCAAGGCGGTATGCGCTGATTCCCATGGGTTCGAGGTATTCCTCTTTAAGAATGTCTCCAACAGTAATTATTATTTTTTTTGCCATTTGAATTCTTCCTTCTTAATTAGTGATAATCTGTAAACTCAATTTGACAAGCTTTGTTATTGTGCCAATAAAAACAAATCCTGTATTTTTCATTCACCCTTATTGACCATTGGTCTTCCCTGTTTCCTCTAAGTTTCTCCAGATGATTTGACGGCGGTGTAGCAAGTTCTCGGAGTTCTGTTGCGGCTTCAACCATGGTTAATTTAATTTCAGCTCTTCTGATAATGTCAGGAGATATTCCTTTTACAACTTCTCCGTCAAATATCTGTTTCGTTAACTTGTCTTTAAATTTTTCCATGCTGCCCTTTATTGCGTTAATAACATAATATTACGTTATTTGCGGAATATTGTCAAGACTTTTTGGTTAGAAAAGAGCAGTTTTAAGTGATTGGCACTTACGTTATTTTTCATATGACTTATATACAGTTTCAAGAGTTTCCAACACATTTTTTTTAATATCTATTTTAAACCGTTCAAAAAGCACTTTGTTTTCTGAAGGAGAATGATCGTGACGAAACAGCTCGTATACTTCAACCCCTAAACCATTTGCAATACCAGATAGGGTGTCTGAAGTGGGGTATTTTATTCCCCTCTCAATGTTACTTAGAAAAGTAATAGAAATACCGGCTTTTTCTGCAAGAGTAGCTTGTGACAACTGCCGCTGCTGCCGGTAAAAACGTATTCCTTTGCCAAGAATTTTTCTTAGTTCTTGTCCGTCTATTGGTTTTTTCATATACCCCTATATTTCAATACCTTATTAAACCATAAGGACTGGTGTATTGACTAAACTCTATTGGTTCAATATATTGAACTACAGGGAAATATATTATTTTAAGGAGTTTTTTATGAAATCGTATATGTTTTCTCGAACTATAGCTTTATTTCTTTTATTCTCTTTTTCTTCTTGTACATCAACACCTTGTATAAATATACCGCAAGTTCAAATGTTGCAAAAATTTCAATCTGGCGGAACGCAGCGGACGACATCACCATCAACTCAACAGGCTAGGCAAACACAGCCTACGGTGTCGTCTGCTTCTCCTTATTGGACAGGAGATGGAGGAAAAGGGAAAAGCATTACGATTCTTCCTCCTCGCGCAATTGGTCTTGCAAAGGATCAAGCATATCTGCCTGATTTTATAGCGAATGAATTGATAAGTAACTTTGATAATTTTTCTGATATGACCTTATTTAACAGGGTAACCAACCAAAGGCAATATGATGAACTCCTGTCAGGTTATTATGCCGATAATGACGCAGCAGGATTAGACCTTGGACATCTGTCATCTACCGATTATATGTTGTTAGGTGACATAACTAAAACCACCACTGGTTATGCATTACAACTTACAATTAACAGGAATCGTGATAAAACGACTGTAGCTGCATACTCGGGTTCAGTTTCGATTATTGAACTTGATAATCTCACAGGCGTGCGGCGAGCTTCGCTTGATATACTGGGAAAAATTGGTATACAGCTTACTGCGCAAGCACGAGCTGAATTGACTAAAGCAGCAACAACCAATCATGTGAATGCACAAACTTCAATGGCACAAGGTATTGCCGCCCAACGGCAAGGTAATGATGTTTTGGCCCTTTCATACTTTTTTCAAGCAGAGGCCTTTGATGCTTCGATAATCGAAGCGGTTAACCGGACTAATGTGTTATCCACTAATATATCAACAGGAAATATTGGCGCTGATGTACGAAATGATTTTGCGTGGCATGATGACTGGAGGGCTAAACTGACAGAAACCGAAACTCTGATGAGCGATATGCTGCGAAATACTAAACCGCAGCGATCTGTTTGGTATTCCAACGATGTAACAGAACATGAAGCTGCGCGCGATCATGTGAAAAGAACAACTGAATTAAGAATAGAAACAGTATTACATACTCACGCGATATTTCCAGTATCAGTACAAAGGACAGTTCAAACAGTGTACGATGGATTACAATCTACTGGGAGAGCCCAAGCGTGGAGACTTAACAATTGGCCTCGACAGGGTGTAACTAATTCCAATCCATTTAATAACAAATGGGGAAGTATAATTTCAATTACTTTTGAAGTTCTTAACGGCCAAGAAAAAGTAATTGGACGGCAAACAGTAGAATTGGATTCCATGTACAGTTTTAATGGAACAAGATTAGAAGGGCCTGAAACTGTTTATAGTACTGTTCGCTTTACTGGAGTTAGCGGTGATGATATACACTACCCTTTAGCCATCCGTATTGCTTCAATAAACGGGCGATCGCCTGAGGAAGCTGGTATTTCACGAATAGAGCCGATATCTGCTAATCAAATACAAACAAACAGAAACCTCACGATATATAACGGCGCTATACGGCCAAACTCAAGAAATAGGGATATTGGTGCAGTTGTTATACCAGCTGAATTGTGGAGTGAACGTGTTGATGCAGTTGCAAGCGGAGCATTTGATCGTGCTGGTGTAACAAGTGTTACCTTTCAAGAAGGTCTTACGAATATTAGAGCAAATGCGTTTGCTAACAACAGATTGAGCAGTGTTACCATCCCTAAAAGCGTTAACGCAATTGGAGCTAGTGCATTCGCTAATAATAGATTAACTAATGTTATCCTTAATGAAGGTGTTGTCACCATAGGAGAGAAAGCGTTTGCCGATAACCACTGGACGACATCTGAAAATTTAGGAGACGGTTCTTCTTATACACGTCATCATGGATTGTCTCGTATTAAGATTCCAAATAGTGTTACTTCTATTGGACAAGAGGCCTTTGCTTGTAATTGGACAACTAGGCATTATAACCAGTCAAACAACAAATGGTATACCGTCGAGCATTGGCTGGTTACAGAAGTGATTATTGGAGCTAATGTGAGACTTGGGAATAATGCAATAGGAGGTAAATTTGAAACGTTATATAATGCCTCAAGTAGACAAGCTGGAGTATTCAGGAAAAGAAATACCGAGTCCGATTACAAGTGGGAAAGATTTGATGATGAGGAAACTCTACAGAGGACACTTGCTTCAAGGGCTAAGGGGATGACTGCACTAATAGTAGTATCAGCAGCAGCAAGTTCTATTTTTTTATTATTGGTGTTGATCGGGGTAATCCCTTTACCCAAGTCAGATGCGAAATAAAAGACAAGGATAATACCGCAGTTGTTTCCTTGAAAACGAAGACGATTTTTACAAAAAACGTTACGGGACAACAATCTCGCTTGCCGCTTTTCCATCAACCGTATAAACCCTGCGCGGATTATGCGGATCAGCATAACGCTGCCCGCGGTAGAAAAAGACGTATTTGTAAGTGCCGGCAGGCATCGGAATTGTAAGGCTGTAATCGCCCGGCGTAGTTTCTTTAAGTTCATACATGAACGGATCCCAGCTGTTAAAATCGCCTGCTACAGTGATGCTTTCACCCGGCGGTCCTCTGAATGTAAAATACAAACCTTCGGGCAAACCGTTCAACGGGCTTTGTTTTTGCGGTCTGTGCGGCAGGGATAAAACGGATAAACTCAAACCGGTAACCGGGTCCCTGCGGATTTGTTCAACGAACGGGTCGAGCGTCCAAAGTCCATTAACGATGATCCTGTACTCAAGTTCCCTTAAATGACCGGGTACTTCGTAGACATGGAATTGAATCCCTGAATCGATATAGGGGTCCGGGAATTTTGCGCCCGGCGGAATTGGCGCGTTCAGACGGTCCTGGGAGACTAAAAGCTGCCTAAACCAGTAAGTATGAGCAAAATTTTCGTGCGCAAAGGCAACCCCTACCCGTCTGAGCTTTGAATCAGCCGTAAAAACCACCATATTTTCATGGATAATAGGGGCTGCAGGACCGTGAAGGGACAAAATCTTGTCAATTAGTTCATAAGTTTCCCAATCTGCCGCATTTACGGCGATAGAGAAACACGAGGTTATAACTGCTAAAAGAACGAAAAATCTAATCGTTTTCATACATTCTTTACAATTATCGGTCGATATATAATTATCTTAATATGGTAACCATAAAGCAGCGCGGCGGGGTTTTATGCCTTCATTAAGCGCGCTTGGCCAGTTTAGAGACTCGTTTGTAAACATCGCCCAGGAGAGAGCAGATGTTGAATCTCTGAGTATGCCTTTCGAACCGCTTCCGCTCCCAAAGAAAGAGGCACCCCCATTTGATTATAACAGGAATGACAATATTCCAGGCTTTTCCGGCGCAGGCGCTGAAGGCAATGATTTTGATGTCAATTCTTTTTTAAATGATCTGCCGGGAGGCGATGATTCGCCTGTCGATCTTCCGCTGACCGATGATATTTCTTCTAATGACGCGTTGTCGGCGCTTGGCGGTTTTCTTGATGATATAAATTCAACTGTCTCGCAGCCGGATGTTGACGACAGCGCTCCGCCTGATGATTTGCTTGCCGGTTTTTCCGATGAGATGGAATCCGCTCCTGCGGATTTTCCCGCCGAAGACACAAGCGCAGCCGAACTTCCCGGTGAACAGCCCGATGTTGATTTTGACATGGACGATCTCGGCGGAGATAGCACAAGTTCAGATGAGCTTCCCGTAACAGATGATTTTGATATACCTTCTCCCGACGGCGGCAGTGAAAGCGCTGAACAGCCCGATGAACTTCCCAATGTTGATTTTGACATGGGCGATCTCGGCGGAGATAGCACAGGTTCAGATGAGCTTCCCGTAACAGATGATTTTGATATGCCTTCTCCCGACATCGGCAGTGAAAGCGCTGAACAGCCCGATGAACTCCCTGATGTTGATTTTGACATGGGTGATCTCGGCGGCGGAAGTACCGGTTCAGATGAACTTCCTTCGGCAGAAGATTTTAGTTCAGCCGCTGAAGATGATGATGAAGACATCGGCGGCATCGACTTAGGCGGTGAAAGCCCGCATATACAAGAGTCTGCCGCTGATGATGACGATTTAAATTTTGATCAAGGCACCGCTTCCATTGATGAATTGCCTTTGGACGAATCGTTTGCAGACGACGCATTTGCGGATACACCTCTTTCGGATGACGTGTTTGCGGATGACTCACTTGTAAACGCGTCCGGCGATGAAGCTGCCGAAAGCGGTATCGACCTTGGCGGCGAAACACCGCCGAGCGATGAATTTGCAATGCCCGAAATGGATCTGGGCGGGGACGATGCCGGGCTTGGCGCGGATTTTGATTCTCCGATGCCAGATGATGATTTTTCAACATCTGATGATTCGCTTACCGATGGTTCGTTCCTTGGAACAGGTGATGATTCTTCGGCTGCGATCGATTTTGGAGATGATTTACACGCTGATTTTGGATCAGAGTCAATTGAGTTAGGTGAAGAGCCGGAGCCGCTGGCTGCAGAACCGCACAATACCGGCCATTCAAGCGCAAGTTTTGGCAGCGATGATTTTGATCTCGACGGTCTTGATGATATCTTAAGCAAGTCCGCGCCGGCAGCGCCGAAAGCACCGCCGCCAAAAAAAGGTTTATTCGGCAGAAAAAAAGAAAAACCGGCGGAAGCACCGGCAGCGGAAGATGATGTTGAAGAAATCTCTCTTAATCAGGATGATCTTGATAACCTGCTTAAAACTCTTTCGTCGTATCCGCTTAATTTAAGAATTATCTGCGAAGAATTAATTGCCGAGCAGGTTATCCTGCCTCAGCAGCTTTCCAAACTGATACGTCTTCTTGTAAATGGAGCTCCTGTTAAAGAAACTGCCGCTCACGCGGAATCAATTATCGGAAAACCGATTATCATTCCAAGAAGCTTTGAAAAAGGCACAGGAGCTGCTTTTGAAGCAGAGCAGTCAAGTTTTGCATACATCTTTATGCATAATTTCCTTCCCATTCTAAGAATAATCGGTTTTGTTCTTGTATTAATACTCTCTGTTCTTTATCTGAGTTACAAATTTATTTATACGCCTCTTAAAGCGGAATCGCTTTATAAACGCGGGTATGAACGCATCCCCGCAGGGGAATATCAACGCGCAAATGAATTGTTCCACGAAGCGTTAAAATTGCAGCGCAAGAAAAAATGGTTCTATTCCTACGCTGAAGCATTCAGGGATCAGCGGCGCTATATGCTCGCGGAAAATAAATATGACGAACTTTTAAGATTTTACCCGCGCGATAAAAAAGGCGTTTTGGATTACGCGAATTTAAACACCTATTATTTGATGAACTACGACAAGGCGAACAGGCTGCTTCAGCGCGAGCTGTTGGATTATGCGCCTGATGATTTTGACGGTCTTCTTGCGGCCGGTGACAATTTCATGGCATGGGCGGATTCCGATCCTGCCAGATTTTATAACAGATACGAAGACGCGCGTTTCTCGTACGCAAGACTTTTGGAAAAATACGGCTGGCAGCCGTCTGTTGTCGAAAGGATGATGACATACTTTATCCGCACAGACAATCTTAAAGAGGTGCTTCAATTAAGAGTGTGGTTCGAAAACGATCCTAAGCGCCGCCGGCTTACGCCTCCGTCTCTTGTGGAACTTGCCGGCTACCTTTTGGACAAGCAGCTTGAAAAACCAACCGGAGTGCCGAATCCTTATGTCGAAAGCATAGAAAGCGTGCGCGCCATGCTTCTGCGCGCAGTCGGCGAAGATCCGTATCTGCCTGAAGCGCATTATCACCTTGCGCGCTATTATCACAATTTAAGTAATACTTACGAAGAGCGTTTAACATTAGAAAACTCAATCCGTGCCTTCGATTTGGCAAAACAGGAATCGGTGCGCCGAAGGCTCTACCGCGCGGATACCCATTACCGATACGCAAACCTGCTTATCAACAACCGCGAATTTTTCCCGGCAGATGAACAACTGGTTAAAGGAATCGCGCTTTTCGAAGACTTCCTTAACAGGAACCTGATCCAGGCAAGTCCGCAGCTCGGGCAGATGTACTCCCTGCGCGGAGACCTTGAATACTTTGTAAAATCCGGCAACATGGAAGCCGCTCTCAGGAATTACCACATCGCCGAAAGATACGGCTATTCGCCGCCCGAAGTTAAATACCGCATGGGAGCCGCGTATTACCAGCGCGAAGACTGGAGGAACGCCCTTGAGTACCTTTTCAAAGCATCCTCGGAATTGCCCTTTAACAGGCGCCTTCTCTTTGCTCTTGGAAATGTTACATTTAACCGCGGCGACTATTTTGCCGCTAATGGTTATTACAACCGCCTTCTCGATATGCTGGAAGTCCAGCGTGTAAGGCTGCCTGTACTTCTGCCCAACGACAATGCACAATTCCTCGAAGTCGGCGAACGCCTGATGATGGCGCGCAACAATTCCGGCGTTGTAAATGAAGCTCTTGCAGATCAAACCGGAAACCGCGAATACCGTGCTAAAGCCATGACCATGTACGCTGAATCTTCGGGTGCATGGAGCGCAATCACGCGTAACCCTGAAACAATGACAAGAATGCGCCTTACAGACAGCCCCGGAGCGCCCAGCATCAACCTTGGCTACCTGAACGCCAACAATGCCCTGCGCCCAAACAGCAGTTACAGACCGCAGATTTTTGTCAGAATCGACAGAGATGTGCTGGAACCCTCCAGATGGGAAGAATTGGCACCTTTTGGCGGGCTTCAATAACGGTTAATTTATTTACATTTTTATTGACGGTTTGGGCTATGTGTGTTAGAATCAGCTATACCAGTTTGGTAAACTTCTAAAATCATACCTTTTGGATAAAGCTATGCAATATTTTGATACTCATGCCCATTTGGGCCTTATTGTTGAAGACCCTATCGAGCAGCTGATTGTAATTCAGGAAGCCAAGCAGGCGTCCGTGAACAGGATCGTCTCGATCTGTAACAGTCTTCACGATTTCGGTCAGGTTTATGAAAACCTGAAATCGGCGACAAATGTTTATCATGCCGTAGGGGTAAGTCCCTCCGAGGTGCAAAACCCCGGAAAGGACTGGTTTTCCAATATTGAACAGAGCGTCCAATATCCAAGGGTTGTTGCTATTGGTGAGATCGGTCTTGATTATTACCGCAAATTCGGAGATAAAAAATCCCAGATAGAGCTTTTTATTACTCAGCTTGATTTGGCGTCAAAACTCAATTTGCCGGTTATTATTCACAATCGTGACGCAGGTCATGATGTGCTTGATATCCTCCACGACCGTCTTCCTCCGCGCGGCGGCGTGTTTCATTGCTATTCCGAAGACGCGGCTTATGCCGAAAAAGCCCTCGATCTCAATATCTATTTTTCTTTTGCCGGAAACCTGACATACAAAAACGCAAAAAATCTCCATGAGACAATTTCGGTTCTCCCTGTCGACAGGATATTGATAGAATCGGAAAGCCCCTTCATGGTTCCCGCCGATTACCGCGGCAAAAGGAACATGCCCAAATATCTGCCGCTAACCGCCCGTTACATGGCGAATATGCTCGGTATGGGTGAAGAGGAACTTACATCTCAGCTATGGGAAAACTCATGCAAGTTCTTCGGTTTACCGAATGAGTAAATAATACTTTTTACCATGTATCATCCTGTTAATATCGGTTCTCTTGAAATACCCGGTAATCTCTTTTTGGCGCCTGTGGCTGGTTATACTGACAGAGCTTTTCGTTCCATCTGCGCGGAGCAGGGCGCAGACTTTGCTTTCACAGAGCTGGTTTCCGCCGAAGCGTTATACCGAAACTTTGGGCGTTATGGGCTTGGCGGCGTTTTGGCAGGTGAATCAAATGTTTCTGCTATAAATCTTGTAAAGCGCGGAGAAAAGGAAAAACTTTACGCGATACAGCTCTTCGGCGGAGAGAGCGATTCAATTTATAAAGCGGCTTGTCTTCTTGCTCCTCTTCAGCCGGATGCAATCGATATTAATGCCGGATGCCCTGTTCCCAAAGTTGTAAAAAACGGGGCAGGATCCGCGCTTATGAAAAATCCGGCTAACATGGGAAAGATAGTAGAAGCTGCTGTCCGCGCCTCGCGTGAATGTTTAAACGGCGTTCCTGTTACAATAAAAATCCGTTCGGGCTGGGATTCGTCTTCGTTAAATTATCTGGAATGCGCGAGGATAGCTGTCGAAGCAGGCGCGCAAATGATCAGTTTGCATCCGCGCACACGGGCGCAAAATTACGGCGGTAAAAGCAACTGGGCGCACATCGCGGAATTGGCTGCAAGTCTTAAAGTTCCTGTTACAGGTTCAGGCGATCTTTATGCGCCCGAAGACGCTCAGTCAATGCTGAGGGAAACAGGCTGTGCGGCTGTAATGTTTGCGCGCGGCGCGATGGGAAACCCTTTTATTTTTTTCGCTGCCCGCTCTCTGTTGGAAACAGGCAGCTGGGAACAGGTTTCGTTTTCCGCGCGGATAGCCGCCGCCATGCGCCACCTTGAAATGCTGTCCGCGGACATCGGCGAAAGAACAGCCTGTCTTGAAATGCGAAAACAATTCTGCGCTTACACAAAAGGCGTTATAGGAGGAGCGGCACTGCGTGATAAAGCGGTTCACGCGGAAACGATAGAAGAATACCGTCAGATAATTACTGACCACATGCAGGAATGTTGACCATATAATAAATTTTCTTTATTCTAAAATAGATGAATATAATAAAACGCCCGTTTCGATACGCTAATTACAATCTGGTATACTGGCTTATCGGCATAAATGTTCTTATTTTCGCGGCTGCTCAGTTTCTTGGCTCAAATGTCAGGTATATGCTAACAGTATATTTATCGATGATTCCGGCTTTGGTCGTCGAGGAAGGCTGGGTCTGGACTTTTATTACTTATATGTTCATGCACGGCAGCGTCAGCCATATCCTTTTTAATATGCTTGGGCTATTTATTTTTGGAATTCATGTTGAAAGGCAGTTGGGCAGCAAAGAATTTTTACTATTTTATCTGCTTACAGGAATGCTTGCCGGAGTGTTTTCATTTGCGGTGTATTATTTTACAGGCAATCATATTGTAGCTCTCATGGGCGCTTCCGGGGCATTATACGCGGTGCAGCTTGCGTATGCTGTGCTTTTCCCTGATTCAATTATTTATATTTGGGGCATAATACCTCTGCGCGCGCCGGTGATGGTGCTTGCTTTTACTGTGCTTTCGCTGTTTTTTGTAATTTCTGGAAGAGGCGGCAATGTTGCGCATCTTACCCATCTTGCGGGTTTTGGATTCGCGTGGATTTATTTCGCAGTACGTTTCGGCATAAATCCATGGCGCCGTCTTACCGGACGATGATAAGGAAAATTAAATGAAAAAAAAAGTCGGCATACTTTTCGGCGGCAAATCCGCAGAACATGAAATTTCACTGTTGTCTGCAAAAAACGTTTTAGAAGCGATTGATAAAACAAAATTCGATCCTGTGCTTGTTAAGATTGAAAAATCGGGAAAGTGGCAGATGACCGATGTGTTCCAGTTCGATGTAATATTTCCAATCCTTCACGGTCCGTTCGGCGAAGACGGCACCATTCAGGGGTTTCTAAAATTGGCTGATATTCCATACGTTGGACCCGGTGTGCTCGGCTCAGCCGTTGGTATGGATAAGGTTATAATGAAGCAGCTTTTTCGTGACGCAGGAATACCCATCGGAAAATTTTTAGCCGTTAAAAGCCATGAAAAGCCGCTGTCCTTCGCGGAAGCAGAAGCCGCATTGGGAACTCCTTTTTTTATTAAACCGGCAAACATGGGTTCTTCTGTCGGGATCAGCAAAGTCCGAAGCGAAGCGGAATATTTCGCCGCGGTTAAAGAAGCGTTTCAGTATGATTCAAAAATTATCATAGAAGAATTTACCCCCGGCAGAGAGATTGAATGTGCTGTGCTTGGAAACGAAGAACCCGCCGCGTCCCTGCCCGGCGAAATTATCCCCACCCATGACTTTTATTCATACGACGCAAAGTACCTTGACGATAAAGGCGCCGCATTGCAGATACCCGCAAAACTTGACGAAGACACAATAAAACGCATTCAGGAACTTGCGATAAAAGTTTTTCAAACATTATGCTGCGAAGGACTTTCGCGTGTAGACTTTTTCCTGAAACCCAATGGTGAAATTATCGTAAACGAAATAAACACTATCCCCGGTTTTACAAAGATCAGCATGTACCCCAAAATGTGGGAAGCAAGCGGCGTCTCTTATACCGATTTAATAACGCGGTTAATCGAGCTGGCTGTAAACCGTTTTGAAAAAGAGCGGAAGCTGAAAACGAGTTTAATATAAAAGCGATTCTATAATTACTCACTCTCGATAACAATCACCGCAAACTCAGGCGGATTAAAAATTCTTGGCAGGAAAAATTTAACGGAAAGCCCTCTGCTGACAATATGTGTAAGATCGTCGTGCGTATAAAGCCCGCCTGCGTATTTGGGGAAAAAACCCTGCTGCGGCGAGTATAATCCGTTTAATACATTTGGAATTATTACCTGCCCTCCGTGCGCATGGCCGGATAACACAAGATTAAATGAATATTGTTTGTATATTTCTATTAATTCAGGGCGATGAGCCAGTAAAATCTTGTATATGCGGATTTCATCCAGTTTTCTGAACTCTCTTTCCATTATTTCTTTTTGATTATAATGCGGTGTCTCATATTTCTTTTTGTATGGATCTTCAACGCCGGCAAGGATTATCTCGTTTTTGTTTATTTCCAGTTTTACATAAGTGTCCGATAAAATAATTACCCCGAAAGATTCCAGCTCTTTACGCACGGATTCAATTTTCTTCGTCATATATTCATGATTGCCTGTTACATAGTAAATCGGCGCAATGCCGCGGATGCCTGATAAAAGCATACGGGTTCCTTTAACTGGAGAAACCTCATCAATTATGTCACCTGTCAGCAGGATCAAATCCGGCTGCGCTTCCTTAACTAAATTAATAAGTATTTCTTGATTTTCCCCATGTATTGTATTGTGCAGATCAGAAATTAAAACCAGTTTAATGCTGCTTTGTTTTTCAAACAACGGCGTTTGTAAATTATATGTTTGTGTAACAATCGATGTGCATGAAACTGATATTAATGAGAGCAGCGCAGTTAATAAAAATAATTGCTTTAATTTTATATTCAATTCTGCGGTTTAAGCCCGGGCAAGTCCCATTCGGGCGGGATTTTTGCGGGCATACCTTTTGAATCGACAAATACCCATGTGGCTTTTGCCATGATTATTATATCTTCTCCGCGGCGGATTTCCTGTTCCAGAGTGCCGCTGACGGCTCCCTTTTTGATAGGTCTTGTTTTTATTACAAGCGTGTCGTCGGTAAAAGCCGGTCTTTTATATTCGACTTCTATCTTGGAAATATAGGTTCCAAAGCCGGATTTAAACGCCCTGTCGTAATCGAAACCAATATCTTTTAAAAATTCATAGCGCGCGTATTCCAGATAGTTCAGGTAATTCGCGTGATTTACGTGATTGTAGCTATCACATTCGTAAGTGCGAACGGTTAATGTACATTGAGTTTCCATAGGTTTATATTACAAAATTTTTTACAATTATGTAAGACAAGCCGGGCGCGAAATCCCCTGTCGGCTCAGGACGAGCGTGGCTTGGTTAACACTCGCTCCGCGTGTTGCTGGTAGAGAACCACGTCGAATGTCGCCGACAGGGGATTTCGCGCCCGGCTTGGTATACGTTTTTGTTGTAAATTTGGTAATATCAAATATGTTCAATTACTGTCCATCTTGTGCGTCAAAGAAAATCACTTTTGAAGAAGGTAAGGTTTTCCGATGCCCTGAGTGCGGGTTTGTTTATTATCATAACATTGCGGCCGCGACTGGGTGTATTATCAGTACGCCGGAAAATGGCGGCGAGAGACTGCTTTTTCTTGTACGCGGCAAGGAGCCTGCTGTCGGGAAACTGGATCTCCCAGGCGGCTTTGTAGACATCGGCGAAGGCGTTTTTGACGGGCTTTGCCGCGAATTACAGGAGGAAATTGGCTGGACACCTCCTGAACAACCAAAAATGTTTGCCTCTTTCTCCAATGTTTACGAGTATAAGGGCATAAAGTATAACACCTGCGATATGTACTTCTCCGTGAGCGCCCCTAACCTCAAGATTGAAGATCTTCATCTGGAAGAAGCCGAGGTCAGTTCCGCCATTCTCCTGAAGCCCGAAGAAATAGACTTCACCCAATTTGCCTTCCCTTCAACCATTAAAGCTGTTAAGGAATATTTGTCAAAATATTGTTAAATGCGTTTTACCCTTATTGACTAAATCTCATTTTCTTAGCAAATTAAACCTATGTACCGAAGTCACGCTGCCACGAACATTCCTATACCCGGTGATTACCGCAAGGCAGCCGAGCGGCTGTTTCCGAAGGACGGCTTTTCCAAGGGGCAGAAGCCGGATATAAAAGCTGCCGGTGAATTTTCCAAAGTTCTTGGGATTGGTATTGAATATCAGCGTATTCTTGCGTTAGACAAAAAAAGCGGCGAGATGCGGACATTTTTAGAGCAGTTTCAAAATAATCTTGATTTATTAATTAGAAAAACATGGGTAGAGAAGTCCGACGAAAACCGTAAGGGAAGGCTTCAGGACGATATTCCTATGCTGATGGAAAAAATTGAACAGACGGATTATTTAAAAGCCATAAATGAATTCAGCGACATTTTGGATGAACTGTCTCATCTTTTTTTCGGCGCTCAAAGCGAAAAAGAAGATTTTACCGAATACACTTTCCGCATCGATGCCCAGATGGGACTTTTTTGGTGGTATGCAGGCAAGCTTGAACATTTAATTGAATCGTTCAGCAAAGAAACAGAAAAAGGCGAGAAAGTTTTTTGGGCGATATTACTTCTTGGTCTCTGCTATTTAACCAATTTTTAGGGAGACAATATGACAGATAATAACAGCTCAGATTTTATAAGCGATTTTATAAAAGAAGATTTAGCGAATAATCGTTTCAGTTATGTTCACACACGTTTCCCGCCTGAGCCCAACGGCTGGCTGCATATCGGCCACTGTAAAGCTTTTTATATCGACTTCAGCATGGCGGAACGTTTCGGCGGAAAGTGCAATCTTCGATTTGACGATACCAACCCCGAGAAAGAAGACATCTCTTATGTTGAAGCGATAAAGCGCGACATCAAGTGGATGGGCTACGATTGGGAAGACCGCGAATTTTATGCTTCGGACTACTACGAATATTTGTATGACCTCGCTGTAAAGATAATCAAGAAAGGAAATGCTTATGTTGATGATCTGAGCGACACCGAAATGAGCGAATACCGCGGCACCGCTGTCGCGGATAAAAATAATATAACGATTACCCCGCCGGGAAAAAACAGCCCTTACAGGGATCGTTCCATCGAAGAAAATCTTGATCTTTTCGCTAAAATGCGCGCAGGCGAGTTTGCGGACGGCGCGAAAACTCTTCGCGCAAAAATCGATATGACTCATCCCAACTTGATAATGCGCGACCCTGTAATGTACCGGATACGCCGCGAGCATCATTACCGAACAGGCGATGTGTGGTGCATTTATCCCATGTACGATTTCCAGCATCCGCTTTCCGACGCGAAAGAGGGTATTACCCATTCATTGTGTTCGCTTGAATATGAGATACACCGTCCGCTCTACGATTGGTTCATCCGCGAAGCGGAAGTTTTCCCCTCGCGCCAGATTGAATTTGCGCGGTTGAATTTAACCTACACCGTTATGAGCAAACGCTGGCTGTTAAAACTTGTGCAGGATAAAAAAGTTTCGGGCTGGGACGATCCGCGTATGCCCACAATCGCAGGGCTTCGCAGGAGAGGTTACACGCCCGAAGCAATCCGCAGTTTTGTTTCACAAATCGGCATCGCCAAAACAGACAGCATGGTAGACATCGCGTTTTTAGAATACTGTCTTCGCGAAGATTTAAATAAAAAGGCTTTGCGCGTGATGGCTGTTCTGCGCCCTCTCAAATTAATTATCGAAAACTACCCACAATCTGAAATTGAGGACTTGGAAGCTGTAAACAATCCAGAAGATGAAAGCGCAGGAAAGCGCAAAGTTCCGTTCTCCGGCGAATTGTGGATAGAGCGCGAGGACTTTGAAGAAGTTCCTCCGCCGAAATATTTCCGTCTTTTCCCCGGTAATTCCGTGCGTTTGCGCTACGCTTACATCATCACCTGCACAGGTTTTGATAAAGACAGCGAAGAAAATATAACCGCAGTCCGCTGCACCTACGATCCAGAAACAAGGGGAGGAAACGCTCCCGACAACAAAAAAATAAAAGGAACGATTCACTGGGTAAGCGCAGCGCATTCAGTTCCAATCGAAGCGCGAATTTACGACAACCTTTTCAATGTAGAGCGCCCCATGGAAATCGCTGCTCGCGCAGACGGCTCTCCCGGCGAGTTCACCGACAACCTAAACCCCAATTCGCTTGAAGTAATCGAAAACGCGTACGGCGAGCCCGCGACAGCAAATGCCGCTCCGGGACAGGTTTTCCAGTTTGAGCGTTTAGGTTACTTCGCCCGCGACCCCGATTCCGGCAAAGACGCAAGACCGGTATTTAACAAAACCGTAGGTCTGCGCGACACTTGGGGAAAAATAATTAAGAAAAACTGATTTGCAGTTTGCTGTTGTAATGTGCCGTTTGCACATTACAATTATTCTTTTATATTTTAATATATTCAAAAAAATATTTTACCATTCTTTTGGTTTATTATGCGGAGGAGTTATATTAAAGGTTTCTCCAGAAGGTTCTATTAGATAAAAACCGTTATTTAATGCGTATTCTCTTTCGTCAGATTCAATTACAACCCCTGCAACTGCTCCAAGAAAATGACGTTTATCGCCGCGTAAATCGGCAAACGTGCGCATTTTCTCCATACGCTTAATATGTTCATTTATGTCGCTAATGGTTAGTTTTGTTTTAATTTCAACAAGCATAGCAGTATCGCCGTTTTGCAAAAAAACGTCAATTTGAAAATGAATGTTATTTTTATGATCATTTACTTTAAAATTTGAACTTACTGTTTGAAAATCCAAACCCATATCATAAAGTTTATCTTGAAGATTAGGGGCGATCATATATTCTACAACTTCACCGAAACGATTGGTAAAATCGCCAAACCGCTTGCCTATTTCTTTTATCTGCCGACCTGTTTCTTCTTGTGATTCTTTTATCTGCCGAGCTGTTTCCTTCTGTTGTTCTCGATTTTCCATTAAAGCCGCCCAAACTTGCTCAAAGTCAAGACCTCTGGGGTAATCTGTCTGTGTTTGCATATCTCCCATAAATAACTCCTGTCTATAATATACCACTTTTTAACCCCATTTAACAGCCAATTTTACTGACAAGCCTTTCTCTGGCGGCATGGAACCTCAACCGAGCCCGAAGGGCGAAGGTTCCCCTCTTGATGCCGCTGTCTATAACGTGCTGAAAAATCGGCAAGGATGCCGATTTTTCAGCAAAATCCCTTGTAACTTTATTAAAAAACCGATACTATTATTGTAATGACAGAAATAGCCGCCTATTCAAGCAAAACAAACACAAAACAGCAGGTGAATTCAAATTCTCTCTCTCTCTCTCTCTCTCTCTCTC
>Ga0209755_10002195_pt1 | contig 27359 bp, 19 predicted proteins | sample TergutCo191P1_FD_187301 | JGI IMG/M metagenome (GOLD analysis project Ga0209755, IMG submission 187301) | Cornitermes sp. P1 segment gut microbial communities from Petit-Saut dam, French Guiana - Co191P1 (SPAdes) (version 2) | ecosystem: Host-associated > Arthropoda: Insects > Digestive system...
TCGCCAGCGGAATGAGGTATTTTTGCTTTTGCTCCTCCGTGCCGAACTTATATATCGGCCATGCACACAAGGATGTATGAGCCGACACGATTACACCTGTTGCCGCGCATACTCTGCTGAGTTCCTCCACGCATTGAGCATATGAGAGGTTGTCCATGTCGGCGCCTCCGTACTCTTCGGGGAGTGGTATGCCCAACAAACCCATTTCTGCCATCTTTGCTACTGTTTCTTCGGGGAATCGTTCGGTTTTGTCGATTTCTGCCGCGAGCGGCTTGACTTCGGTTTCAGCAAAATCGCGATACATATCGATTAATTGCTGATGCATTTCATCGTTAACAAACTTCATTATCTCACCTCCTTAACATATTATATACTTTCATTTATTGACAGGAGTACTCTGATGCAAAGATCTTGCAGCCGGGTAAGCATATTTATACCGCTCTCGACTTCTTTATCTCTTCAATCAAAACAGGAATTACTTCAAACACATTTCCTACCACTCCATAGTCAGCCACGCTAAAAATCGGGGCGTCCGGGTCTTTATTGATTGCTATTATATAATCCGAGCCGCTCATGCCGGCAAGATGCTGAATCGCGCCGGAAATACCGCAGGCTATGTAGACTCTCGGTCCTACTGTTTTGCCGGTTTGCCCTACCTGATGAGCATGTACAATCCAGCCGCTGTCAACTGCGGCACGCGATGCACCCAGCGTTGCGCCCAAAAGCTCAGCCAGCTCGCGCAAAACTGCAAAGTTCTCCGGTCCGCCCATGCCTCGTCCGCCGGATATGATTATTTCGGCGCCCTCTAAATCGACATGTTCGGTATCAAGGCTTTTGATCACCTCTAAAACCTGCGTGCGTATTTTATCCGCCGGAACCCTGATATCTTCTGTTATGACTTCCGCTTTACGCGATGCATCCGGTTCAAGCTTCTTAAACACACCCGGACGAACAGTACCCATCTGAGGTCTGTGATCCGGACAGAGAATCATTGCCATCAGGTTTCCGCCAAATGCCGGACGTGTCCAAACCACATTTCCGCCTTCGGGTTCAATGTCAAGTGCTGTACAGTCGGCTGTAAGTCCTGTTCTCAAACGGCATGCCACTCTCGGACCCAGGTCGCGTCCGTTATTGGTTGCTCCAATAAGCATACTTGTCGGACAGTACTTCTCCACCAACTCAGTCAAGGCTATTGTATATGCATCAGTTGTATAACGCTCATACTCTTCGCCATCAACCACGTAGACCTTGTCGGCGCCGTAAGCGGCAGCTTTTTCTACAGAGTCTTTCACGCTATGCCCAACAACGACAGCCGCCAGTTGACCACCTTGCTTCTCAGCCATCATTCTGCCGGGATTTAGCAGCTCCAATCCAACGCCTTTAGGACTTCCGTCCTCATTGGTTTCGATAAATACCCATACATCATTGCTCTTAGCTTGCATTTCTTCACTTCCTTTCACTTCACTCAGATAAGCTTAGCGTCGCTCATCATCTTGAATAATTTTTTTGCTGACTCTTCAGGACTTGGTTCCGCGATTGTGACGCCGGTATCTTTCCGCTCCGGAACAAACGACTTTTTCACTCTTGTCGGCGAGCCTTTAAGTCCGACTTTTGTCATATCAATATGGGATAAGTCAACTTCGCTGATAACAGGAATCTCAGCTTTATTTGCCGCCATTTTCCTCTTGATTGTGGGAAAGCGCGGATCCCATGAAGGCTTTGTGAATGTGGCAACGCATGGGAAATTCAAACCAATAATTTCCACTCCGTCATCAACCTCTTTTTTGACCTTGAGCATAGTTCCATCCACTTCAGCTTCCAAACCGTATGTGACTTGAGGATAATCCAGAAACTCGGCAATTTCTGGTCCGACTTGCGCCGTATCGCCGTCTATTGCCTGCTTGCCGCAGAAGATGGCGTCGAACTTGCCTTCCGTCTCTTCAATTTTCTTTATTGTCTCTGACAATATATAACTGGTGGCTAGTGTATCTGAACCGCCGAAGAATTTGCTGGAAACTAAGTATGCTTTATCCGCCGCTATTGCCAAGCATTCTTTTAAGGCATTTTTAGCTTGTTCAGGCCCCATTGATACCACAACTATTTTTGTTTCGGGGTCTTTATCTTTTATTCGTGCCGCAGCTTCCAAAGCAAAGCCGTCATAAGGGTTAACTATTGCCGGAACCCCTTCTCTCATCAGTGTGTTTGTTTCCGGATTGATTTTTATCTCAGTTGTATCCGGTACTTGCTTTACGCAAACTATTATATTCATCGCTTTCCTCCATTTTTTCTGTTGCCAATTTGACTGTCTCGGCAACATTGATTTTTCCGGTCTCAGTAAGTGGGAGAGACTCAAAAAACAAGACATATTTTGGTATTTTGAAAAAAGCTACTTTGGAATTCAGGATATCAATGACGTCCTGCCTTTCAATACTACCATATTTTGAGTCAGAAACAATACATGCGCAAATCTCTTCGCCAAAATGACTGTCGGGCACGGCAACAACTTTACATTCGCTCACTCTTTTATCACTTAGCAAAATGCTTTCTAGCTCTCTTGGAATTATTTTTTCGCCGCCCCTGTTAATGATTTCTTTAATCCGTCCACCCAAAACCACATTTGCGTCCGAATCAAGACAAGCTATATCACCGGTATGGAACCAGCCGTTTTCGTCAATAGGGCTTGTACCCTCCGCTCCGTAATAACCCATCATTAGAAGCGGACCGCTGATACCAAGCTCTCCAAACTCTCCTGCCTTTTTCTCTTCGCCAGTTTCAAGGCAGAAGATTTTACCCTCCATGTGAGGCACAAATTTTCCTACGGTTGTGCTTCGTATCGCCAAAGTCTCGTCTATACTGGATATTGTTATGCCCGCAGTTGCCTCGGTCTGACCCAGACCCGGCAGTAAGGTAAAATTAAGAGCCTGTTCAATAGCGCAGAATGCCTCAGGCGTACAAAACGCCCCTCCAACAATGCCGGTTTGAAGACTGGATAAATTATAGCTCGAAATATCAAAATGAGCAATAGTTGAAAGAAAAATTGTGGGTACTGCGCTAAAATGTGTACACTTTGCATCTTGTATAGTTTGCAAAATGCTCTGTGTTTTTGTGTCATCCGGCATAGCCAGGCACCCTCCGCACGCCAGAGCACACAATAGATTGACGTCAATGCCGAAAACATGACTAAGAGGCAAGGCACTGCAAAAAACGGAATTTTGGTCGGCTCTGAGAGCGTCAGCTTTTTGAATGCCCCCATTGACAAGATGGAAATGACTGGACATAACCGCCTTGCAATCGCCAGTGGTGCCCGACGAGAATAAAATGAGCGCAGGATCTGAATAAGAACACTCATCACAAATAGCGAAGCGTGACATTGTTTCACGTCCGGACAGCCTAAGTTCGGAGATGCCTTGCTCGCCAATATGAAAATTCGTTTCGGCTAACCCCGGGCTTCCATCGGCGGCTAAAAAATCTACGTCCGCCAGTTGTAGCAGAGCTTTCATTTCGATGCCATCAATACGATTGCTTATCATTACCGCAACCGCGCCAATTTTTTGCAAGGCATAGAAAAAGAAAATCATATTCGGGCTAGCTTCAGACCAGATGGCGACGTGGCTTCCTTTTTTTACCCCGGCAGCCAGAAGTCCGGCGGCAATTTCATCAGAAATCAAATCCAACTCCTGATAAGTCCAACGCACGCCTCCAAGCCATAGTGCCGGACGGTCTTTATGAGCTTCTACTTGCCCTTTAATAAACTGCCCCATAGTCATGTTTATTAATGGTTTCATCACTACCAGTCCCTATTACTTAAATAAATTATTGGAGATGACAACACGCTGTATCTGGTTGGTTCCTTCAAAAATCTGATAGATTTTCGCGTCTCTCATCAGCTTTTCTACAGGATATTCTTTGCTGTAGCCATACCCTCCGAGAACCTGAACAGCGTCTGTCGCAACTTGAACGGCACAATCACTGGCAAATGTTTTTGAAATGGCGCCAACTACAGAATCGTATATACCGTTATCCATAAGTCTTCCGCAATGCCTGACCATGTTACGCGCTGTCTGACATTTTATCTCCATGTCTGCAATCATAAATGCAACGGCTTGCTGCTTGTAAATAGGTTTCCCAAACACAACGCGCTCTTTAGAATATTTAATACATTCATCAATACAGCGCTGCATTATACCTACTGCGGCAGACACCCCGCTTGGTCTTGTTCGATCCAAAGTCATCATTGCGATTTTAAATCCTTCGCCTTCCTTACCAATCAGGTTCTTAGCCGGCACTTTCACATCTTCAAAGGACATTTCAATTGTTTGTGATGTACGTATACCCATTTTGTTTTCATGAGCACCCAACGTGATGCCGGGCGTATCACTGTCAATCATAAATGCAGACATTCCTTTTATGCCTTTTTCTTTGTCAGTAGTAGCAAATACGGTATAAATTTTAGCAATATCACCATTAGTAATGAATGCTTTTGTACCATTGACGATATATTCATCGCCTACTTTTACTGCCGTAGTACGATTGCTCCCAACATCGGAACCTCCGTGAGCCTCGGTCAAGCAAAAAGCAGAAACAGCGCCGCCGACTACAATATCAGAAAAATACTCAATTTGCTCTTCAGTACCGGCAATGGCAAGCGGCGTGTAACCCAAACCATTTCCGCCTAAAGTTATAGCAAATCCGGCGTCTCCGTAACCCATTTCCTCTCGCAAAACGATTTCAGTAAGGTGATCTAAGCCCATCCCTCCATATTTTTCAGGAATCTCCATCAGGTGCAACCCTATGTCCAGAGCTTTTTGCAATGTCTCCTGTGTATAGCAGCCATTTTCATCAAAGCTTGCAGCATTAGGAATAATTTCTTTTTTTACAAAATCCCTAATCATCAACTGAAGCTCAATTTGATCCGAACTTAACAAATGTGAACGTGAATCGTAACCCATTTATTTTACCCCTTTCGCAGATTTTAATTTATCATCAGAGCCGCCGCCGCAGAGTGCAGACAAGCGAACGTCTGATTATTATCTTATTCAGAGCAAAATTTATGCCAACACTGATGATTTATATAGATTTAGCCTATTTATAGCCAATTGTCAAGCCATGACAAAATAATAATATATTTTTTTGAGCATAAACTACAATGTGCAAAAAATTTCTTTTAAAAAAGATAATAATTGCACAAAATCAAATGAAAAAGAATAATTAATATGTGATTTTTGCACATTTTCTTTGCACCAAATTGTGTCAATTGTCCTTATTTCAACAAAAATATCATATACAGTTGTGCAATAATGTTGTGCAACTCACTGTGCAATTTTGTAAATATGCACAAGAGAACTAATATAGAAGTCGAAAAAAAAATCGTGTTTCAGACTTGATAAGTCCTCTCCAATAAAAAAATATAGAAATAGAGCTAATACAGGCATATTTTTGTAATTATCGGATGAAATGACTTATCATTTCGTTGTGCAAATGTTTATAATCACACGTTCATTATCACTCCCTCTCATCTTCTTTTTGTCAATATTCTTTTTTGGCATGTATTTGGCATGTAATTTGCTTATATATTATTTTAAATACAAAATATTATTTGAATGGAGTTGTTATAATGAAACCTTTAAGCGGAGTTAAAGTTGTTGAGATGAGCACGCAATTTGCAGGACCTAGTGTTGGACGCATTTTGGCTGATTGGGGCGCAGATGTAATTAAAGTTGAGGCGCCGCAAGGTGATCCTCTGCGTTTTTCATACATCGTCCAACAAACCCCTATGTTTGAAGAAGGCTGCCCCACTTTTGACGCCGAGAACTCAAACAAACGATTTGTCTGCCTTGATTTAAAGTTACCCGAAGGCAAAGAAGCGATGATGAAGTTACTGGAGCAAACCGATGTTTTTATTACCAATACCAGAACAAAAGCACTGGAGAAACTTGGATTTGGATACGATCTCGTAGCGGCAAAAAATCCAAAAATAGTTTATGCCGAGGTTCTCGGATATGGCGCCGAAGGTCCGCTGAAAGATATGCCGGGCTATGACTACACCGTGTTTTTTGCACGAAGCGGACTTATGGCGGACTTTACACAGGAAGGCAAGGACGTAATTAATCTTATTGCCGGTTTTGGCGACCATGTCAGCGCTATTTCAACCGCCTCCGGTATTTGCGCAGCCCTATATCGTTCTCAAGTATCAGGAATGGGCGAACGAGTCACTAACTCACTATACCAATCCGCTATCTATTTGCTTGCCACAGGTCTTCTGAATTCCTATTTTGGCAGAAAATATCCTTGCACCAGAGAGGAAAGCAACAGCAGTCCACTTCTTCAAACATACAAGTGCAAAGACGGCGAGTGGATTCTTTTGTGTATGCCGCAGTATGCCAGAATGTGGCCTATTGTTTGCGAAAAGGTACTGGATCGTCCCGATCTGGCAACTGACCCGCGCTTTATTGATTATAAAGCATGTGTTGCAAACTCCGGTGCTGCAATCGGAACGGTTTCTGATATTCTTGCTACGCAAGACAGTGCATATTGGCTTGAGCGGATGGTGGCAAACGATATCGCCCACGAAAAACTCGCTCACTTTAGAGATGTGTTAAAAGACGAACAAGCATGGGCAAACAATTACTTTATCGAGTACACCTATCCGAACGGTGAAAAAGCCGTATTTGCGCAAACACCCGTCACTTTCGGTTCAATTCCTGAGATGCCATTTAAGCATGGCAAGAGGCTGGGCGGAGACACTGCGGACGTTCTGGCAAACCTGGGGTACAGCGCGGAACAAATCAAAGAGCTAAGTGATAAGGGAGCTATTGTCGTATAGTTATTAAGAAAGGCAAGTAATAAAGATATGTTTGTAATGGGAGTAGATATAGGTTCGACAACATCGAAAGCTGTGATTATGGACGATAATAAGGCTATGATTTCTAAAAGTCTTGTTCCTGTCGGAACAGGTACGCGCGGTCCGAATGAGGTTTTTCAAAGTGTTTTGCGCGAGGCAAACCTGGACCAGGAACAGATCTCGCACATCGCTGTCACCGGATACGGACGTACTCATTTTGAAAAATCTGACCGGGTGGTCAGTGAAGTAAGTTGTCATGCCAAAGGCATACATTATCTGCTCCCCGAAGTCCGTACCCTTATTGACATAGGCGGTCAGGACGTCAAAGCAATAAAACTTGACTCAGATGGCAGACTCGAGAACTTCCTGATGAACGATAAATGCGCTGCGGGAACCGGACGTTTTCTTGACGTGATGGCAAGGGTGCTGGATTTAAATGTCGATGATTTGGGACGAATCTCCGCCACAGCGCAAACTGCGGTCGCAATTAGCAGTACATGCGCGGTATTTGCAGAGTCTGAAGTTATCTCCAGGCTGGCAAGTAACGAGAAACTTGAGAATATTGTAGCAGGGATTCACCGCTCAGTTGCGAAAAAAGTTGTCAATCTGGCGCTTCGCATCGGGATTTCTCCGGAAGTTGCATTAAGCGGCGGCGTGTCAAAAAACCAAGGTGTGGTTAAGGCTCTTGAAGATGAACTCAATATGCCTATCCGAACTCATCAGGACGGACAATTGGCTGGAGCCATAGGCGCGGCGCTATTCGCATTGGATGATATTAAAAATACGGATACGAAATAGTAAAAAGGAGTGAATGAATTATGAGTGAACAACAAAACGTGGCTGCTAATCCTTCCGCACCACCGCCAAAACCCTCCAGAGCAAAATCCCAGATAATGTCGGGAGACCTTCTGAACAAATGTTACTCAGACACAATTGAAGCAAAAGCGCGAGGCGAAAAAATCGGATGGGCTACCTCGCAGTTCCCGCAGGAAATTCCGGAAGCGCTAGGACTGAATATCGTATATCCGGAAAATCATAGCGCTGCTATTGCGGCAAAAAAACTGGCGCTCCCCTTTCTTGAGTATGCCGAGGCGCGTCACCTTAACAACGACCTGTGCTCATACGCGAAAATAAACATTGCCTATGCGGATTTGCTAGATTGCGACGCCAATAACATGCCTGCGCCGGATTTTCTTTTATTGGCAAACAATGGCTGTAATGAAATAACTAAGTGGTTTGAAATCATTGCAGAAAAATTCAATATCCCGATTTTTATGGTGGACATGACCTATAACCATTCCCCGTCAGTAACGGACGCCAGGGTAAAGTATATTCGTGCCCAGTTGGACGAGCTCATTAAAAACCTTAGTGCCTTTACCGGCAAGACATGGGATGAGGATCGCTATCTTGAAGTTCAGCGCACTTCTGTCCTGAACAAAAATCTATGGTACAAGATCGGTGATTTCTTCAAACTAAAACCTGCGCCCATATCCGGATTTGATTTGTTTAACTACATGGGACCTATGGTTTTTTGCAGAGGAAAAACCGCAACGACCGACGTATTGGAACAGCTAATTGCCGAACTGGAAGAGCATGTAAAAAACGGCACGTCAACATTCCCCGTAAAAGAAGAGTTCAGGATATTCTGGGAAGGTATCGCCTGTTTCCCATTTATGTCCCACAACATGAAAACACTGAGAAAGCATGGAATCAATCTAATCGCCGCATCTTATGCCAGAGCATGGGGCTTTGACTACGATGCAGGTGATATTGACCAAATGTGCAGAGTATACAGTTTTAACTCAAGTAACAATATCCTAATCGACGAAACCATCAAACGGCGCACGGAGTGGAACAAAGCATTTAGCATTGACGGCTCGGTATACCATCTTAACCGTGCCTGCAAGGTAATGTCCTGCCAGCAACAACTGGTAATGCGCGAAGTCTCAGAACGTTGCGGAGGGCTGCCATATGTCGCGTTTGACGGTGACCAGGCTGATCCGCGAAACTATAGCGAAGCACAGTTTGAAACTCGTATTGAGGCTTTCGTTGAGTTGATGAGAAAACATAAGGAGGGGAAATAAAATGGCTGATTTGAACACGAATCTTGAAAAGCTGGTTTGGGTCGCTTCCAATCCAAAAAAGCAACTTGATGGTTACCTGCAAAACGGCAAAAAAGTAGTCGGCTGTTTCCCTTACTATACACCGCAACTACTTGCGGACGCCGCAGGCATGGTTCCTATGGGACTGTGGGGCGCTCAAACGGAAGTTTCACTCGCCAAGTCCTACCTTCCGTCTTTTGCGTGTCCTGTTATGTTCTCAAATCTGGAATTGAGTTTAAAAGGCAAGTATAAGGGCTTGAGCGCGGCACTGATTCCCGTAATGTGCGACACCATGAGAAATACCAGTCAGGACTTCAAAAAAGGCAATCCTGACATCAAGACTATTATCTTCACTCATCCCCAAAACAGGAAGGTCGCTGCGGCATTGGATTTTCTTGTAACTGAGTATGTGGAAGTAAAAGAGAAACTTGAAGAGTTGTCCGGAAAAAAAATAGACGATGATGCCATAGCAAAAAGCATCGACACTTATAATACTCATAGCCGCGCAGTACGTGAATTTTCTCAACTGGCAAACAATCATCTGGATATAATCACGCCCGTCGTGCGCCACGCAGTAATGAAGAGCGCTCAGTTCATGACAAAAGCAGAGCATACAGCTATACTAAAAGATATAAACTCACAGTTGAGCGAACGTCCAAAATACGACTTTAAAGGCAAGCGTATTATTCTAACCGGCATCACTGCAGAGCCTGATCAGCTTTTAGAAATCTTCATTGAGCATAATATGGCAGTGGTCGGAGATGATTTATCTCAAGAAATGCGCCAGTACCGCACCGATATCCCGGCAGAAGGTACGCCGATGGAAAGACTCGCAAAGCAATGGCTGTTTACCGACGACCCAATGGCACATGATGAAAGAGTACAGCGCGGAGAATTGCTGCTTAATCTTGTTAAGGAAAACAAAGCAGACGGGGTTATCCTCTGCCTGATGAAGTTCTGCGACCCGGAAGAGTACGAGTACCCGACATACCAAAAAATGTTGAGTGAAGCAAAAGTCCCGGTGCTGTCAATAGACATAGACCAGCAACCTGCCGGCTATGACCAGGCAAGGACGCGCATACATACATTCGCGGAAATCCTTTAATCTTAAAACTGCAAAAGGGGTCGGCAAAACATCCACCCCTTTTGCACGCTTATAGGGGAGATAAATATGAACATATCAATTGACCCGGGTATATTATCACTAATTATTTTTGCCTTGATGATAGTATTTTGGGTTATGGATCGCGTTCCGATAGCGCTGATTGCTATGGCGGGCTGTATTGCTTGCGTAATATTTGGAATCGTGCCCTTTTCAACCGCAATGTCCGGATTTACAAATGACATAATCTTTCTTGTGGCAGGGATGGATATTCTGGCACAAGCTGTTTTCAAAGTAGGACTCGCATCTTTCATCGGACGAACGGTTTCACGCTTTGCAAAGGGCAGCGAAAAGCGCCTTATGATTATATCTTTTTTCGCTTCCGCCCTTATCTCTGCGTTTATCATGAACATCACCACCATCATGATTTTTCTCGTTATCTTCAGATGTCTTGCAAAAGAATCCACCAAGTACAACTTAAAAAATCTTGTGCTCCCTATGATTGTCGGTGTAGATGTGGGTGGAGTCCTAACACTTATCGGCTCAACGCCTCAGCTCGCCGGTCAGTCAATAATCGAGAGCTTTCAGGGTCTGCAGGGATTTACCATGTTCCAGTTTACCCCGATTGCAGTTGTACTTGTAATTGCCTGCGGACTCTTCGTCTACTTTTATTCCTACAAGGCAAATTTACAAACTGTAGCCGGTGATGAAGCACCCGGCGATTCTCAGGCTCCGGATCTGCTTGATAATAATCCCTATGGCGTCAATATATGTGAGCCTCCTAAGAAAACCAGAAAAGAAAAAATAAAAACAATTATTCTAGTCGGCATAGTTGTCATGCTGCTTGCTCTTATGGTAAGCGGAATCGTTTCATTGGGCGTTGCTGCGATGCTCGCTGCGATACTTAGCATCCTTACCGGCTGTATATCACAAAAGGAAGCTTTTAAAAACTTAAATTGGAACATTGTCATCTGGCTTGCCGGTTGTTTCAGCATTGCTGCAATTTTGGAGCACACGGGCGGCACAGACATTATGACCGCGGCGGCTGTTGCGATTATTCCTCAAGCTATTTCGCCATTCTTGTTCTTTGCTTTGGTTCTGTTGGTAGTAATGGTAGTTGCTCAATTTGTATCTGACACGGCGTGTGTTCTTATTTTCATGCCGGTGTTTCTGTCCATGTCGCAAGCTCTGGGTATATCGCATTATCCCATTGCTATTGCTATTATTTTCGGAGCCAGTCTTTCTTACATGACCCCGCTTGCAAGCGGTCAAATTGCCCTCGCGCTTACCGTTGGTCACAATTTTAGGGAGATTTTTCGCTTCGGCTGGCCATTACATGTTCTCACCTATATTGTCATGCTTATTGTCGTACCTCTCTTCTTTCCTCTATAGGTCGCTGTTTCGTGCGGCGTTCCAAAACCGGCGCTGGTTGCACTCACAGTACACAAGTCTTTGCCATAGTCTTTTATTTTCACGGCATTACTCGTGCGCAGACTGTAGCCAATCTGTGTTTTGGAACGCTTCGCGTGCAATTTCCGCCAAATAGATACCGATCGCCGTGTATTGAGAAGTCATTGATTTTTTCATGACATATGTTATAATTTTCTTAGGTAACCACTGATTAAATCCACCCGAAGGATTTGCGAGAGATTTTTTTCGACTGTTTTTCGGGTTTTGAAGACGAATACTTGCTGTATTTAACTGAAAAACACGGGAAACAGACGGAAAAAGTTCCGTAAATCCGAGGAGCTTGATTTAATCAGCGGTTACTTATGTAAATACACTATTGCGCTGATTTATTGGGAGATGAGGTACATAGTATGAGCGATTTCAACTTGCCTTCATTGAGTACTGTCTTGGATAATATTGACATTGGAATCAGTATTTTCGACAATGAAGGCAGATTTTTGTTTGTTAACCGGGCAGTTTTGAATATCAGCGGACGCTCAAGAAAGGATTTCTTAGGCAGGACCGTATATGACTTTCAACGAGAGGGGATTCTTGACGTCCCCGTTGTTCCGGCGGTTTATGAAACAAAAAAACCAATTGCCAGAATACAAGAATCAATAACCAAGCAAGGAGAAAAGAAAAAATTCCTAGTTAGAGCGTCGCCAATTTTCGATAATGACGGCAACGTAGTCTACGCTCTTGCCGACCGTATCGAGATAGATAGAATTAACGAAGATTATAAGATTGCCATGAGACATAAAGTTCAGTTGGTCAATCATAAAAATTGGCACGACAAGGAGGAGCAAATCATATCCCAAAGCAACGCAATGATAGCAATATTGCGCAACGCGGATAGAGTTGCCGCATTCGATTCCTCCGTCCTGCTTCAAGGCGAATCCGGCACAGGAAAAGAAATAATCGCGCAATACATCCACAGAAAAAGCAGAAGAAGCGCAAAAGAAATGATTGCAATAAACTGCGGCTCCATGCCGGAAGCTCTTCTGGAATCCGAGCTGTTCGGATATGAAAAAGGCGCTTTTACCGGTGCTCTCTCGTCCGGAAAAATGGGTTTGCTCGAAGCTGCGGACCAAGGTATATTATTCCTGGATGAAGTAAACTCAATGCCATTAAATCTCCAAACGAAGCTATTAAGGGTTCTCGAAACCAAGTCTATCGTTCGTATAGGTTCGACGTCTTCCAAGACAGTGGATTTTAGAATCATCGCAGCTTCAAATGTCGATTTGAATCATTGCGTAAAAAAAGGCGCTTTTCGAGAGGACTTATACTATCGCCTAAATGTGATTCCGATAGTAATCCCGCCTTTGAGGGAGAGAAAAAAAGATATTATCCCTCTTACTGATTATTTTTTGCAGATATTCTGTGAGAAATATGGTTTGGAAAAACAATTATCAAAAAGAATATATAAAGAATTTGAAGAATATTCCTGGCCCGGAAATGTCAGAGAGTTACGAAATTTTATTGAGCGCGTCGTTGTAATGAGTGATGCCTCGGCACTGAAAATAAATGAGATCCCGTTTGATGCGCTAATTAGCAGAGATTCATCAATCAGACCTGAAGTTACAACAAGCGACGACAAAGACCGTCTGATAAAAGCTTTGGCTTTGCACAAGGGGCATCGTCAGAACACTGCGGATTATCTGGGCATTTCCAGAAGAACTTTACAATACAAGCTAAAAAAATACGAAATTATCTAACAAAACCGACTTCTCAGAACTCTTTTCGTTTATTAGACGCCGCGATACCCATAGCCTCGCGATATTTGGCAACAGTTCTTCTTGAAATCTGTATACCCTCTTCTTGTAGCCTCTCAAGGATTTGCTGATCGGAGAGAGGCTTCTTACTGTTTTCATTTAAAATGCAGTGCCTGATTGCACTTTTTGCATCGTGAGAAGATACTTGGCAATCGCTTCCGCTGCTTTCGAGTTTTGAGCAAAACATATCCCTAACACAAATAATCTTTGTCGGCGACATGATGTACTTGTCTTTTATCGCTCTGCTTATTGTGGATTCGTGCATATCAAGCTTATCGGCAATATCCTTGAGTGTCATGGGCTTTAGATTGCGCGATGTTCTGAAAAAGTCCGGTTGCACATGAACAATTGCCTCAAACGTCTTTTTCAGAGTATGTGCTCTGCTGTCAATACTCTTGATAAAAGCAATCGCCTTTGACATTTTTTCCTTTATGTATTTCTTCTCTGCTTCATTATCGGAACTGCTTAGAATCTTTCTGTAAACATTGCTCACAGTCAGACGCGGCGCCGGCTTGTCGTTTATCAGAACAGTCAATACTCCGTCCTTATCAGTCACATAGGCGTCTGGAATGATATAACAGCTCACCTCGTCATTGTAGCCGCATGTGGGAAAAGGATTTAACGTCTTTAAGACGTCGCAACATTGCACAGTCATCTCAACACTTAAAGAAAGCACTTTGGCGATCGTCTTGATTTTGTTCTCGGCAAGAAGCTCCAGACAGTTTTTTGCAATATAGTATAGTTTCTTATCGTTTATTCTCTTTTTTTCAAGTTGAATGCATAAAAATTCATCGAGCCCTCGCGAACCGATTCCCTCGGGTTCAAGCTCGTGAACAATCTTCAAAGCATCTAAAACAGCGTCTTCACAGACGCGCATATTACTTGCGATTTCGTCAATCCCACACTCAAGAAAACCGCGAGCATTGATGTTTTCAATGATATTACGGCAAATTAAAAAAGAAATTCTGCTAAGCGGCAGCTCCATTAACTGTTCAATAAGATGCTGCTTAAGCGACTTCGTGGTTTTAATATATGAAAACTGATCAGGCAACTCGTTTTTGCTTATAAAATCACAATTCCTGTATGAGTAATCCTCGGCAAGAGCAATAAGCTCCTTGTGCGAGTACCCGCCGTCCATCTCATCAATAGGTGATTCATAGTCGCTACGCTGCTCGTCAGAAACTTCAAGCAGCGGATTTTCTTCGAGCTCATTTGAAATCTCGTTATATAGCTCCATGATAGGTAATTGCAAAATAGCCAGTGAACGCAATTGCTCCACCGAAACGGTTTGAATCTGTTTAGTTGCTATTTGCTGCTGTTGACCCAGTTCCATATGCGCGCACTCCATGCAGATTAGCGAAGAGCTACCTTATCCTTATAACAGTCAAGTAAATTTTTACAATTTACAAACTAATCGGAATAAAAATACGGTGTTTGCGTCAATTATATAGCTCTATAATTTCATTGCTCTTTTTTATGGTTTTGCGTCTTTCTCTCTTGCAAGTATTTCACTAATGGGATATCTCTTTAACTCCGCAACTAGAGCGTTTTGAATCCGTTCAAGCTCATCATGCATTGCGCAAGGATGGCTGGGATGATTTCTAACGCATGTTTTCTCGTCGCGCAGACACTCATTTATGAATAAATTTGAATCAATAGAGGTAACAACATCATAAACAGTCAGTTTATCCGGCGGAACAACCAGCCAGTACCCCCCATCGCGGCCTCTGCTGCTCCTAAGCCAACCCGCACGTTCCAGTTTCTTCAAAATCTTATATGCAAATTGACCCGGTATCGACTCAGCGGCGCAGATTTCCTCCGCCGTTGACTTCTCGCCGCTAGCTAATGCCCTGATTATTCTTATTCCGTAATCACATTCATTGGTTAAAAACATATCTCTTCCCTCCACTTTTAATCTAATATGTTCTTTGGCAATTGTCAAGTATAACCTTTAAAAAGTTCAATATTATGATTAGAGTAAGCCATAGCTAAGCAAGTATCCTCAAGCTCACAGCAGTTACAACTGCACAAAACAGGATGATAAAAAAGTAGATTTAATCAAAATTTCATACTATCTTCTTAGAATATTTATCATATTATCGTATACTTATCTAGGTAAATGAGCTGCGGGTCAGTTGTACGTAACCGGCGGTCTATTGCTTATACATGCCAACACTAACGACGTGCGGCGGAGAGGACAAGGTGTCAGCTATTGTGCAAAAAAATACCTATAACAATGGACTCATATATACAAATTCGGAGCATTGTATTGACTGTAACAAGTGTTTACATAAATGCCCGGCTTTCAAGTCGAACGTATCCGTAAGCAATGAAAACGGCAGCTATAGTATGTGCGTGGATGAAAAGGAGTGCATATCCTGCGGATCATGCATTGATAAATGCGTTCATGATGCAAGACCATATAACGATAATTGTGACGATTTCTTTGCAGCTCTTGCAGGCGGCAAGGTAATTTCTGTCATTGTCTCCCCTGCATTTTATCTCAATTATCCACGCGAATACAAGAACATTCTCGGTTATCTGAAAAGCTTAGGCGTAAAGGATTTTTACTGCGCCTCTATCGGTGAGGATATCAGTACATGGGGCTATATTAAGCAGATTTGCGAAGAGCCGAAAAAATGCTATATTTCACAACAATGCCCTACTGTAGTCTCTTATATACAAAAGCATCATCCGTCTCTTCTAAAAAACCTCATTACAATCCACAGCCCCTTGATGAGCACCGCTATTTATCTTAAGCGCTATCTCGGCATTGACGATCAGCTTGCATATCTAAGCCCATGTATAGCAAAGAAAACAGAAATCGACTCAAAGCGCGCATCAGGACTTGTAAAGCATAACGTGACATTTAACAAATTGATGGAATATATTAAGAGGCAGGGAATACTTCTAAATGACTATCCGAAAGTAGATGTTCAAACTGATTTTGAAAATGGCGCGCTATTCCCTTCGCCCGGAGGACTGAGCGACAACATAGATTTTTTTCTTGATAAAAAAGCCGCAGCCATGAAGATAAGCGGTCCTCATATAACATACGATTTTCTAAAGCATTTTGACAAGCATAATAATAGCGGCGAAATTGAGCTGCCTGCTTATGTTGATATAACAAACTGCGACAGAGGCTGCTGCTACGGAACCGGCTCTCAATTCCGCAATTATGACGACTATGCAATTACTTACCACGCAGCTCAATTAAGAAAGAAAAAGTCTCTTGAGCTGGCATGTTTTACTTCCAATCTGCCTCAAAACCCGGCAATACGTTTTGAATACCTTGAAGAACGCTTTAGAAACCTAAACCTCAATGACTTCAAATGTGATTATGAAACGGATACTTTCACCGCGCCAACTGAAATAAGCGAAGAAGAAATAAGCAAAATATTACAAAATAGTCTTCATAAGCTATCGAAAGCAGATCAGCATATAGACTGCTCGGCATGCGGCTATAAGAGTTGCCGCGATATGGCAAAAGCGATTGCATTGGGAATAAATCACCATGAAAACTGTTTATACTATGCAAAATTAAATCAAAAGAATTTACTCTTACAACTTGAAGCATCCATTGAAAAAGAGCAAGCCGCAAACAGTGCAAAAACCAAATACCTTTCAAACATGAGCCATGAAATCCGCACACCCATGAGCTCCGTGCTGGGTATTGCGGAAATCCAGCTCCATAAGGACAACCATTCTCCGGAAATCGAGGAAGCTTTTACCCGTATATATAACTCCTCAAGTCTGCTGCTAAAAATAATAAATGACATATTAGACTTATCAAAGGTCGAAGCAGGCAAGCTCGAAGTCACCCCCGCTTTATATGATACTGCAAGTATGATTGTCGATACCGTTCAGCTCAATCTAATGAATATCGGCAGCAAAAAAATTGATTTTGAAATAAAAGTTGAGGAGACTCTGCCGTTTAGCCTAATTGGCGATGAGATTAGAGTGATGCAAATCTTGAATAATCTAATCTCAAATGCAATAAAATATACCAAAGAAGGCTATGTGCGGCTGTCTTTTGCATCTCAACAATCCGAAAATGACGAAGAGATCGATCTGATTTTTACTGTTAGTGATTCCGGTCAAGGAATGACACAGAAGCAAATAGACACTCTTTTTGGAGATGAATTTACGCGATTTAATTTAAAGACTAATCGCTCAATTGAGGGAAGCGGGTTAGGGCTCACAATTGCTTACCATCTGACATCGCTTATGGGCGGGGATCTTTCTGTAGAAAGCATCCCAGGAAATGGCAGTGTGTTTTCCGTGCGCCTACCGCAGAAAAAAGGCGGTTGTGATATATTGGGGGCAGTTACGGCTGCAAAGCTTCAGCGCCTTGATGACACACAAAAAACACTGAAAAAGATTTCAAAGCTCGATCGCAAGCCTATGCCATACGGGAGAGTGCTTGTTGTTGACGATGTAGAATCAAATTTATATGTCGCAAAAGGTTTTTTATCTCCATATAAGCTCTCTATAGACACGGCAAAGAGCGGTACAGAAGCTATTTCAAAAATAGAAAGCGGAGAAGAATATGATGTGATTTTCATGGATCACATGATGCCTGAGATAGATGGAGTAGAAACCACCAAAAGAATTCGCAAACTGGGATATAGCCGCCCCATCGTTGCGCTGACAGCTCACGCACTCAGTGATTCAATTGAGCTATTCATGGAAAACGACTTTTCCGGTTTTATCTCAAAGCCGATTGATATAAAAAAACTTGATAAGTATCTAAACCTTTTCGTTTGTGATAAAAATAAGGCAGAGCCAGATGAAAAGAATTATATAGAAACAGTGATTGCAAATGAAGAGAAACATAGTTTTTCCGCACTGCCTCAAATGCTAATAGATTCATTTCTAAAAGACGCCAAGACTTCCACAAACATTCTAAAGACTATCTCAAAGAAAAAAACACTCACAGAAAAGGATTTCCGCCTATACACAGTCAATGCACATGCAATGAAAAGCGCCTTATACAACATCGGAAAACACGATTTGTCAAAAAGCGCTACTCGTTTAGAGCAAGCAGGACGGATATTTGATATTGCAGCACTACGTGATCAGACCAATGAATTTTTAAATAATTTGCAAGTGGTTATTTACACGCTTGAGAAGATAAAAAGAGTAAAAACGCCAAAAGATAACTTGGATCCACATTTTTTACGAGCACAACTAATGATAATTAAAGACGCCTGTGAATCCTATAATATCGACGCCGCTCATAGTGCGCTTGATGAAATCTGGCAAAAAAAATGCCCAAAAAGAATAATGCATATGCTGAGCATACTTGGCGACCATCTTCTTTGCTGCGAACTTGAAAAAGCAGTAACACTTATTAGCAATTACAATAGACAAATCTCAAAGAAGCGAGGGGGGAATGTAATTGAACACATTGAAAAAAACTCTATTTCTTGTTGATGACAATCGCTCTAACCTGGTTGTCGGAAAAAATGCATTATCAGACTCATATAACGTTTTTACAATCATTTCAGGAGACCGAATGTTCCAAGCTCTTGAGAAAATGACGCCAGATTTGATTTTGCTTGATATTGAGATGCCGGAAATGAATGGCTATGATATTTTGGAGCGACTGAAGCAAGATAAAAAAACTTCATATATCCCGGTCATTTTTCTTACCGCACTGAGCAGCAATGATACTGAAATCAAAGGTCTTTCAGTCGGTGCTGTTGATTATATTACAAAGCCATTTTCTCCATCACTGCTGCGTAAGCGTATCGAGCTGCATCTTGAACTTTCCGATTACAGAAATAACTTGGAGCAGCTAGTAAATGAAAAAACGCGCGAGGTCATTTCGCTTAAAAACGCAGTATTAAAAACAACGGCTGAGCTTGTAGAGCAACGAGACGCTGTTACGGGAAATCATATTGACAGAACTCAAAAATTCATTGAAATTCTACTAAATGCAGCGACAGAACATAGAGTTTACGAATCGGAAATATCCGTGCTTGACAGCGAGCTAATTCTGCAATCATCTCAACTGCACGATGTTGGAAAAATCACAATCAGAGACTCGATACTGTTAAAACCCGGCAAGCTCACAAAAGAAGAATTTGAAATAATGAAAACACATACTGTTTTTGGAGAAAAAATTATACTTAACATCATGGGCAGAACTGCTCACAGCGATTTTTTGGAATATGCCAGAATATTCGCGGTAAGCCATCATGAGAAATGGGACGGCAGCGGATATCCCTATGGTCTAAAGGGTGAAGAAATTCCGCTTCTCGGACGCATACTGGCAATCGCGGATGTATACGATGCGCTTGTGACCGACAGACCATATAAGAAAGCTTTTCCCCATTACGTGGCAGCCTCTGCGATTATAGCAGGCAGAGGCTCGCATTTTGATCCGGCATTGGTTGATCTGTTTGAAAAAGTCAGTGATGACTTTGAAGTAGTTCACAATAGCTTGCTATAATGGCAAAAGATGTACTAAAAATCTGCGCTGCCAGTCGTTCGGGGAAATGGAATTACATCGCGAATATTGGACACGCCCGTTAGGTACATGAGCAGTCTCTCAAATCCCAGTCCGAAGCCGGCATGCTTTGTTCCTCCATAACGGCGTAAATCTAGATACCACCAATATGCCCTATTGTCGAGTCCCATTTCTTCAATACGGGCATTAAGAATGTCCAAACGCTCCTCACGCTGACTGCCGCCAATAATCTCACCTATACCCGGAGCAAGAAGATCCATTGCGGCAACTGTCTTTCCATCGTCATTTAGACGCATGTAAAAAGCTTTGATATCCTTGGGATAGTCGGTTACAAACACCGGCTTTTTAAAATGCTTTTCTGTCAAATATCGCTCATGCTCGGTTTGCAAATCACAGCCCCAGGATACAGGAAACTGAAAATCCTGACCGCTGTTTTGTAAAACCTCGATTGCATCGGTATAGCTAACTCGCGCAAACTCGGCTGACGCAACGAAGTTCAGTCTTTCTGTAAGCTGCTTGTCTACAAAATTATTTAGAAACTCAATCTCAAAAACACATTTTTCGAGAACAGTGTTTATAACATATTTTAGCATATCCTCTGCAAGCTGCATATCATCGCTTAAATCTGCGAACGCTATTTCAGGCTCAATCATCCAAAACTCCGCCGCATGTCTGGGTGTATTTGAATTTTCTGCTCTGAACGTCGGTCCAAATGTATAGATGCCCCCGAAAGCGAGTGCAAATGCCTCGCCGTTGAGCTGTCCGGAAACAGTAAGACCCGCTTGATCTCCAAAAAAATCTTGACTATAATCGACAGCTCCATTTAAATCTCTCGGGGGCTCGTTTATATCCAGTGTTGTCACATGGAACATCTCCCCCGCGCCCTCGGCGTCGCTGCACGTGATAATTGGCGTATGAACATAGATAAGACCTTGTTCCTGAAAAAAGCAATGAATAGCATGAGCTGCGACCGAGCGAATCCTAAAAACCGCGGAAAACAGGTTTGTACGCGGACGAAGATGTGCAATCGTCCTTAGAAACTCCGGTGAGTGACGTTTTTTTTGCAGCGGATAGTCCGGTGAGGACTCGCCTTGAACCGTAATTGACACTGCTTTTATTTCAAAAGGTTGTTTTGCCTCTTCCGTCAGCAGAAATTCCCCCGTCACAGTAATTGCCGCCCCGACATTTTGTTTGACAATATCTTTAAAGTTTGCAACTCTTTCTTCTTCGAGGACAATTTGTACACTCTTGAAACAGCTTCCATCATTGAGCTCGATAAAAGCAAAGGATTTTAGGTCTCTAATTGTTTTTACCCATCCGCAAACAGTAAGCGTCTTTTTTATAAAGCTGTCAGGTTTATCATATAGTTGCTTTACTTTTACACTTATCATATTACTCTCCTAATACCTTGTCCGTATGCAATAATTATATCTCAAGTAGTATATTTTTGTTTTCAGCAAGACTCTTTTGTACGTCAATAAGGCGCTGGTTCCCGCTGCCGCGCCATTTCATAGAAAGCGACCGTGCCGATACTTCAAAACGACCGTCAACAAGTACATCAGTCGTTTCAAGCAAATCTCTAACCGCCGCGTCATTTTCGGCTTTTTCAACCAGCTCTTCAAAACGCATTCCGGAGTAAACCCAAACATTCTTTCCTGCAAGACGCGCCGCTGCTGCGATCTGTGTACAATCCGCCGCTTGTAAGAATGGTTCGCCTCCCGTCAGGGTCAATCCATCCGTAAGCGGATTTGAAAGCATCTGTGATATTATCTCCTCGACTGTAAGTTCAATTCCACCGGTCAAGTCCAATGCATCGGGGTTATGACATCCATCACAGTGCATATCACACCCCTGCACAAAAACTGTAAATCTCAATCCCGGTCCGTCTACTATAGAATCTTGAATAAGTCCGGCAATACGCATAATTAGAGTCCTTCAGTTTCAATAAATTTCCGCAAACAGAAATACAATACTACGACTTTGTGTTATGCTGTATTCTGTCGCTTTCTTCGGAGCGCTTTGCATCGTTAAATCGATCAAGTGTTCCAACCAAATACCCGGTAATGCGTCTGATGCGTTCAAAGCCCACTACACCCTCATCTTCAGTCCTGCCGCAGTTGGGACACTCATCATCGATGACTCCCGTGTAACCGCAGAGCGGGTCACTGTCAACAGGATGGTTTATCGAGCCGTACCCGCACCCTGACTCATGCATGAAGCGGATTATTTTCTCAAATGCCTCAAGATTGTCCAGCGGGTTCCCGTCTATCTCAACGAAGCTTATATGCCCCGCGTTTGTAAGCGCATGGTAAGGCGCCTCGATTTTAATTTTGTCATATGCGCTAATTTTATACCCTACCGGCACGTGGAAGCTGTTGGTGTAGTAATCCTTATCTGTTACTCCCGCGATCACTCCGAATTTTTCTTTGTCAAGCTTTACAAATCTGCCAGAAAGACCTTCAGCCGGTGTTGCTATAAGCGTTATATTCAGTCCGCGCTCCGCTGTCTCTTTATCGCATCTGGCTCTGATGTGACTTACTATCTCCAGTCCCAGATTCTGCGCCTTCTCACTATGCGCATGATGCTCGCCAACCAGTGCGGTAAGCGTCTCTGCAAGACCGATAAATCCTATGGTAAGCGTGCCATGTTTAAGGATTTCTCCGATTTCATCGGAGGGTCCGAGCTTTTCAGAGCCCATCCACACCCCCTGCCCCATCAAAAAAGGAAAGTTATAAACGCGTTTTTTGCGCTGTATCGCAAAGCGTTCAAGCAGTTGATCCATAACCAGATCCATCTTGTAGTCAAGGTCTTCGAAAAACCGTTGAATATCTCCGTTTGCCTTTATTGCAAGCCGGGGAAGATTTATTGATGTGTAAGAAAGATTTCCGCGGCCATTTCCGACTTCCTGCTCAGGGTCGTGGGCATTTGCAATAACTCTTGTCCGGCAACCCATGTAAGCTATCTCCGTCTCCGGAACGCCCTCTTTGTAGTACTTGATGTTAAATGGCGCGTCAACAAACGCAAAATTTGGAAACAGGCGTTTTGCACTGCATCTGCATGCAAGCTTAAACAGGTCGTAGTTGGGGTCGCCCGGGTCTAAGCTGACGCCTTTTTTTACACGAAAAACATGAATCGGAAAAATCGGCGTCTCTCCGTTGCCCAATCCCGCTTCAGTAGCAAGAAGGACATTTCTGGTAACCATTCTACCTTCCGGAGTTGTGTCCATACCGTAATTAATTGATGAGAAAGGTGTTTGCGCTCCGGCGCGCGAATGCATGGTATTTAGGTTATGGATAAATGCTTCCATTGCTTGATATGTTGCGCGGTCTGTTTCCTTAACTGCAAAGTGCATAGCAGTCTCTTGGACTGTACTTATACCGTCTTCACCGTATTTTTTAATGAGTTTATTTTTTTCACATGTCAAATACTCGTTATTCTTTTCCAGCGTCGGCATGAGTCCGGTTTCCGCTTTTATTTCAGAAATGATTGTTTTGATGTCATCTTCAGGGTCATCGACCGCCTTAAAAAGCATCAACGCTTTTGCAAGATTCTGCCTATATAACCTTACAAATGTTTTTTTGACTCCATCCGCCATTCCATAATCGAAGTTAACTATGCTTTGCCCGCCGTGCTGATCGTTTTGGTTTGACTGAATGGCAATACATGCAAGTGCCGAATATGATGCGATGTCATTTGGCTCGCGCAGTTTTCCATGTCCGGTTGAAAAACCGCCTTTAAACAGTTTTTTGATGTCAATTTGGCAGCATGTGGTCGTAAGGGTCAAAAAATCCAAATCATGTATATGGATATCACCGTCAGAATGAGCCTTTGAATGTTCTGGTTTTAGAACGAACATATTATAAAACTGCTTTGCTCCCTCAGAACCATATTTGAGCATCACACCCATTGCGGTATCGCCGTCAATATTCGCATTTTCCCTTTTAACGTCACTGTCTCTGGCGTCTGCAAAAGTGATTTCTTCATATGTTTTCATAAGCCTTGTTTTCATCTGTCTGACTCTATTGCGCTCGCTTCTGTACAATATGTATGCTTTTGCCGTAGAGACATATCCGTTATCCATAAGAACTTTCTCTACAATATCTTGGATATGCTCAACATCGGGAGCATCATTTCCCTCAATTTCAAGTATTGACATAACTTCGTTTGCCAGTTTATTTGAAAGTTCCTCACTGTCGGTTCTGTGTGTAGCATTAAATGACTTGTTTATTGCATTCGCTATTTTGCTTATGTCAAATTCTGCGGTTCTGCCGTCTCTTTTTTTAATGTTTGTAATCGGCAATTTGCCCACCCTCCCAAGTTTTTTTGATATTTCCAAAGCCTTATAAAAGCTCACATGCACAATATATTGTGCCTTTTGCCGTCTTCGCGCAAATCATTATACAATCAATAGTTTTATAAGTCAACATTCTTTTTTACTTTTCTTTCATTTTTTCTCTTTTGTTGGAAAAACAGGGGTCTATATGCTATAATTGGTCTTTACTTATGTAAAAACAACACCAAGGTAACCGCTGATTAATTCCGCCTGAAGAATTTGAGAGGGATTTTTTCGACTTTTTTCGGGTTTTGAAGGCGAATACTTGCCGTATTTAACTGAAAAACACTGAAAACAGGCGGAAAAATAACCACAGAGTCGAGGAGCGTGAATTAATCAGCGGTTACCAAGAAAATAAAAGTAGAATTACTATGCCTGATTTCGAGTTTTTGAGCACGCAACTTAAAGCCGGCTCCAGAAATATTATCTTTAGCAAAATCACTAAATCCCTCTCCTTGAACGGCAGCGGGGCATTTATAGTCAGCTTATTTTTTGTGGTGCTTGTCACGGCAATTTCGGAAGCCCAATTTCGCTTATTGGACGTTAATAATGTTATTTCATTATATCTTGATCAAATCGCCGCCGGAGTCTTCCATAGCTTAGGGCGCTTCTTTAACCTCTTCTCCCCTGTCAGAGCCGTTTTCACAGCAGCTATTTTTTTGCTTGTAGTAGTCATTCGAGTTGGTTTTATGAGCTATTGTATGAGAGCTGTTCGCGGTCAGCGCACAAGCATACTAGATACCCTTGATGGTCTCCTTATTCCCGGAAAAATCCTTCTTATCTACCTATTATCAACAATACTGATTCTTCTGTGGTCTTTGCTCCTTGTCGTTCCTGGTGTTATAGCTTTTTACCAATATCGCCAGTCATATTATATCCTGTTAGACGATCCCTCAAAGAGTGCGCTGCAATGTATAAGAGAGTCAAAAATCTTAATGAATGGTCATAAACTTGAGCTGCTTTCAATAGATTTTTCTTTTTTTGCATGGCTGCTGCTATCTGTCGCTTTTGCACTACTTACCCGTGCGTTTCTTCCGTTCTCAGTTCCGCTGATTTCAATATGGACTTCACCATATATCGGGCTCAGTCACAGTGCCTACTACGACAGACTGCTAAGAGCAGCAACATCATAAAAGCAATTCGGAGGACTGCTATGAGATACAGTTTTTTTGCACTGATTTCCAGAATGAAAAATATAACCCGATGGACGCTTATGCGCAATAGCGCTGTTGAAAACGTACAAGAGCATTCACATATGGTAGCTATTATTGCTCATGCTCTTGCGGTGATTTCCAGAGATATCTTCTTTTCGGACGCTGATCCGGAAAAATGTGCTGCAGGCGCGCTTTTTCACGATGCAGCGGAAATATTTACCGGGGACATGCCTACCCCTATAAAGTACTTCGACCCGGAGATTTTATCAGCCTACAGAAGGGTCGAAGCGCGAGCTTCAAAAAAACTACTTCATTCACTTCCGCCGCAGTTGCGACCGGCATATGAGCCTCTTTTATCCGGAGCACACGACGAGAAAACGAACGAAATAATTTTAGCCGCAGATAAGCTTACAGCTTATATAAAATGTCTTGAGGAGCTAAAAGCCGGTAATTCAGAGTTTCTCATTGCATCCAAGCAATCTCTGAACAAACTTATTGCTCTTAAAATGGTAGAGGTTGATTATTTCATGGAAAACTTCATTGAGTCATTTGAGCTAAGTCTGGACGAACTGGATTTTAATTTTTAACCAAATCATAAGCCCACTGCCCGATAGTTTATGAGAATGAAGAAAGTTTTTATATTGCATTTTAGAAAGCAATCTAATCAGCTTGGCTTATAGCTGATGAAATATGTGCATATAACATGCGTTTCCCACAGTTTATTTCACCATTTCTTTTGTATTTGCAAGGCTTGACAGCTATTTCTATTTATGTAAAAATCCCCATATACACATGTAGATGGGGGTTGAGGTCTTGCGCAAACTGGCGACTGCTTCATTTTCTTTTACTTTTGCAATTTTCTTGTCAAGATATCTACTCCCCTACGATTGGCTGCTAATCATCAGCGCGGCGGCAGCCGGACTCTCGCTTCTTGGACTGTGTTTTTATGGAAAGACCCGGCAAAGGATTATTATAATTCTTATCTCAGCCTGTATAGGGCTTGGCTGGAGCTGGTCATTTACAGCAGTTTTTATCTCCCCTTCCCAAGATTTTCATGAGCAAACAATGTCTGTTTCAGCGGTAATCACAAGTTATCCATCTGAAAGAGCCGTGCGCGGTTATCGCGTGGATGGCATAATACTAAATAATAACGGACCGGATATCGGCGCTCGGATTTACTATTACAATGATACCGCTTTAAAGCCCGGTGATGTAGTAGAGTTTACCGGAAGATTCCGAAGCACAGAAAACTCAGATAGTGAAATGCGCAATGAAGCGTTGAGTGCAAGAGGCGCCTTTTTGACTGCCTTTGTTTCAGGAGCTATTGATATAACCGATTCTGAAGGTCAATTGCGTTTTTTGCCGCTTAGAATTTCTGAGGCTATTGCGGAAATGGTCTACAGACTATATCCCGATGATATAGCGCATTTCATGCAAGCCTTACTTGTTGGCAAACGCGATAATCTATTTGCCGATACAGCGCTAAACGCTTCTCTCTCCGCTTCTGGAATAGTTCATATTGTCTCCATTTCGGGAATGCATGTATCTTTTTTGATGGGCTTTCTAGCTTTGATGGTTAAGAATAATCGACTGTTTCCCATAATAGGCATCCCTGTTTTATTTCTCTTTATGGCAATGACAGGCTTCACACCTTCTGTAACGCGAGCCGGAATAATGCAAATTTTCCTTATATGCGCGCCTATTTTTAGGCGCGAAAGAGATAGCATAACCTCGTTGTCAGCAGCTCTGATTGTCCTTATGTTCTTAAACCCATATTCTATTGCCTCTATAGGTTTGCAACTTTCATTTACGGCGACTGTCGGAATTATTGTTATTACCCCGAGAATCAACTCAGGCGTTTCAGATCTGTTGCGTACCAATAAAATCAATAAAAATAAGTACATCAAGGCAATAATAACTTTTATTACGTCAAGCCTTGCAACCACAATAGGCGCATTAATTCTAACCGTACCACTTACTGCAATTCATTTCGGCTACGTTTCTCTCATCGCTCCGCTTTCAAATCTGCTCACTATTTTTGCTGTATCATTAGCTTTTCCATTAGGACTTATTTCTGCTTTGCTTGCGTTTTTGTTTTATCCTTTGGGCGAAGTCGCGAGCAAAGCAGAAA
>Ga0209755_10002196_pt1 | contig 27351 bp, 15 predicted proteins | sample TergutCo191P1_FD_187301 | JGI IMG/M metagenome (GOLD analysis project Ga0209755, IMG submission 187301) | Cornitermes sp. P1 segment gut microbial communities from Petit-Saut dam, French Guiana - Co191P1 (SPAdes) (version 2) | ecosystem: Host-associated > Arthropoda: Insects > Digestive system...
AAGGAACTACAACTTCCTGCCAAGGAGACCAATTACCTGCATTGCTTGGTGCGGTCACATTAACTTGCTGTGTAAACGATGCTATATCATTGTTTGTTGTAGAAATCCAAACACTTGCATGCTGATTATTATTTTGTCCTTGCCACCATTGCGACCAAAACGAAAGTTGGTGAATGCCTTCGGCAGGAATGGTTATTGGCAACGTAATCAACCAACTCGTTTGAGCACCTGCTGTTCCGGCCTGTCTCATCGCAGGTATATTTCCCGTAACGTCAGGAATAACTCCACTCGCCACAACAAAACGGTCCCATGTTGCGAGATTCGTTTCTGCTTCGACTCTCCAACAATCCATAGGGAAAAAACCTTCGAAATTTTCTGTCCAAGGGAATGTTGTTGCAGGTTGGCAATTAAGAGCACCTGTAGTAAATGTATACTCTACCCATTGGCTTCGTTGTGCAGGAAAATTACCGCCTGTGCTATTTTCTCCACCCATCTGCATCACGCGTACGGTGTACGATGTGTTTGGCTCTAATCGGCCAATGGGAAGAATTCTATTCGGAGCATTTGCATTTGCACCTGCTTGCAAACCAGCAACCTGTGTACCTGTTGCTGTGTTAAGAACTACAGCACGGAACATCAGCGGTGCTGTCCAAGTGATATTCGCACCGGTCATGCCATAATCTACCGCTAAATTTGTGGGCTGTGCTACCTCGTCTACTCCTTCGGGTAAGAATAAACCCAAAAGCATTGCACCGCCTGGCATTGGCGTTAATGTGGTGGCATTTCCTACTCTCATCAAACTGCCGCGATTCGAGAGATCGGTTAAAAATCGTCTGTTTTCTACACCCGTAATTGATGGAGTCATTGCGATGAAATAATCACCGGGCTCTAACATCATTGGCGTGGTCAATAATACTGCTGCAGTATTGTTGGAATTGTTTGTCACCGTACGACTTTGAGTGAGTATTGGTGTTTCAGGAATTGTGCCGTCTCCATTCATTCTGAATATAGCAATAGTTGTTGTCCAATTACCTCCAACGCCTTGATTTCTATCGCCAACAAACACTCGGTCGATAACGGTTGGTTGTGTGATCGTGTAAATATGGCCGTAGAAATTACCGACCGTTGGATGAAAGCCTTGAGCATCTGCTGCGAGAGTCATTTCAAAAGCTCTGTAAAGATCTCTTGAGCCTTGTAAAGTCGCTTCATACGTGTTGTTCGTTAAATACTCGTCCACTTCGGTTTGTGCTACGGTGAACGTAATGGCGTTTAAGCCCAAAACGATCGGAGCCGTTAAAGTTCCACCCAAAGCTGTGAACGTGTGTGTTTCGCCAGGCGCAAGCGTAGGAAGCGCTTCAAAAGCGATTGTCACGGGGTCACCACCAATGTTTGCGGTGATGGTGATGTTTGTTTGAGCCTTAATACCCAAATTCTCCACTGTAACTGCGAATCCAACAGGCAAATGTGTTGTTGCTTGATGAATAGGCACATACGTGTGAGATAGTTGTGCTCCAATAATTGCCAAATCGTTGGTCGATGATGGCGCTCTTAAGTGTTGTGCATAAATACTCGCTACCGCGAATAGCAGCACGAAAGCTGAAATAGTTTTTTTCATAGTATAAATATAGTGTTAAGTTAGTTTCTAAATTATCTGGGTTTTTTTGAAAAAAGATTCGCAAAATTACGAAAAAAAAATGAAATCTCCAAAATTTTTAACGCTTTGCTTCAAAAAACTTTTCCGAGAAGTTCACTAAATACACGGTTTCCGTAGCTCGTGTGATTGCCGTGTACATCCATCGCAAAAACTCGGCATTGAGCATATCATCAGTGAAATAACCTTGATCAATAAACACCGCTTTCCACTGTCCACCCTGCGTTTTGTGAGCGGTTAAGGCGTATGCAAATTTCACTTGCAAGGCATTTAAATATGGATTTTTTTTGATTTCGGCGAAGCGTTTTTGTTTGTTTGGAATGTGTTCGTAATCTTTGCAAACTTCGTTCCAAAGCCGCATGGAATCTCGATAGGGGAGCGCTGGCGATTCTAAATCTATGGTGTCCAAAAGTAATTTTACATCCAAATCCGGCTCGTCGGGATAATCTTTTAATTGCAAACTGACATTCGCAAATTGAAAGCCGTACATTTCTTCAAACCCGCGAATACGCTGAATGTTCAGCATGTCGCCGTTGGCAATAAATCCGATGTTCGAACTTTCGGGAAGCCAAAAATAATTGTTTTTTAAGGCCATCATCAAGTCGCCACCGGATAGCGTCTCCTCCCGAAACAACAAGCGATTCCGAACTTCATGATTGAATAAATTTGCACGTTTGTTGGAGCGTGTGATGATCGCAATTTCTTCCGGCGAATGCTTGGAACTCGCTTCATTCAAGGCATCTTCGAGCTCTGAGCCTTCAATTTTTTTGATATCGGTATAATCATTTACATCAAACAACGGCAATGAAAAATCGTCTGTTGCTAATTTTATGCGCAACAATGTTGCATTGTACAAAATGCCGGAATCCTGCGTTTGACGCACAACTTCACGCATCTCTTCCGAAAAAATTTCGCAATCAAATGTGTGTTTCAAAAACTCCAACTCCAACGCCGGACTCATATCCAAACCCACCGGCGGAAGTTGTGCCGTGTCGCCAACCAAAATCAACTTGCAATTTACACCGCTGTGCACAAAAGTCACCAAATCTTCCAAAAGGCTACGAACCGCGAAAATACTGCTCTCCGACGAAAGATTGATGTCGGGAATCATCGAGGCCTCATCAACAATAAAAATCGTGTTGCGATGTGTGTTTTTGTTCAAACGTGTGCGAAATCCACCAAACTCATCGGCTTGCGTTCTGTAAATTTTTTTGTGAATGGTCAGTGCTTGTTGCGCGGAATATCCCGCCAAAACCTTCGCCGCTCGCCCCGTTGGCGCAAGTAAAACAGATTTCAAATTGAATTGTGCCAACGCCCGAACAAACGCCCCAACAACCGTCGTTTTCCCCGTTCCCGCATACCCTTTCAACACAAACAACGATGGCTCACGAAAGCGAATCAAAAACTCGCTAAGTCGCTCCACAACTAACATTTGATCGCTTGTCGGCACCACCGAAAACTGCGATGTAATGATATCGCTAACCTCTGCTTGTGACAATTTTTTCACATTGCAAAGATACGAAAAAAATGTTTACCGCTGTTCCAACAAGCGTGTCAAAAGCGGAATAATTTCTGGCGATGACGGGCGTGATGCATCTGTCGAAATGATATTGCCTTGCTTATCGAATATCATAAATCGTGGGATTCCCGTGATACCGTAGAGCGTTCGGAAATTCATTGGTCCATCGATATTGCCGTGCAATTGCACGCCGCCCAGTTCATTGTCCTTCACAAAACCGCGCCAACGCTGAATATCCCGCAAATTATCAAGCGAAACATTGACGAAAACAATGTTGTCGTTTCCTGCAAAATGTTCTTCAATTCTCTTCTTGTGCGGAAGCTCTGCACGGCACGGTGCACACCAGGTTGCCCATACATTCAAGTAAACAATTCGTCCTCGAAAATCCGAAAACGACACTTCATTTCCATGCACATCGTTGTATGTAAAATCAAATCCCGGAGCGCCAATGCCTTGTTCGAGATGTAGCCTGTTGACGCGCTCAATTTCTCGGAGAAAACGCCTTCTTTGGTCTTCTGTAACAACATATTTTGCGAACAGTCGATTGACTTCTTGCATTCTCAAAAGTTCTCTCACACCGGGCATTATGCCGGTCAGAAAAATCTCGCCTTTGAGCGTGTCGTTTGTAAACATGTTTATCAAGGCTACACTCGGACTTCCGTCGATTAAGTCTGCTTCACCGAGTCTGTTTTGAACAAACAACATGTTGGGTAACAATTGATAAGGAAAGATTAAAATATCGGTATTGTCAAAATTTCTCACGTCCAACTGTCTGTAAAAATCTGGAAAATCTTCATCGCGAGGATGCACGCGACGCGGCGTCATGAGGAAGTGTACTGCACAATGTATCAAATCGAAATGCCGATATTTTGCAAACAATTCATCAAAATTTCTGTTTCCTGTCGGTCGTGCCACAAACGGATGTCGTACTCTTTCCTCCAAAAGCGGAAAAAATTCGGTGTAAATAGCATCTGCAGATCCTCGTCGTGTGAAGTAAAACGAGCGCCATTCCAGCGGTTGAATGAAATTGTGCCATGCCGTCATGGCGATATTTTCTGGCGAATTTTCGCCAACGAGTGTGTACGATGTATCGTTTACTGCGATGCGCAGCCGATCGCCAGGTTTCATCCAAAACGTATATTGATCAACACGTATCGTTGGCCGTCCTGTTCCAACAACAAAAAAACCTTCGGTTTGTGGTGCAAAAGCCAATGCGAACGACCGGTCTTCTTGCAAAGCACCGGAAGAAACGCGTTCAAGTCGGCCGTAAACAATTTGATATAAAACTATTTCGGTGGCATTGCCAGGACGTTCCCACGTTCCTGAAATGACGAAAGGTTCTGTTGCAAAACTTGTGTTACACCAAAGCGTTGCAACCAAAATAACGGTTGAAATTGAGATGTTTTTCATGGGATTTAAACTTTACTGCTTAACAAATCGCTGAGAAACAACACCCGCAGCGGTTGTCACTCTTAGAATATAGGTTCCAGGATTTAGTTCACTAACCGACAGTTCGGAAATTGCTTCGTTGATTTGTCTGAGCAATTGGCCTTGCAAATTGAAAATTTCGACACGCAGCACGGGCTCTTGCGACTTGATATGCAACATATCAGATACTGGATTTGGAAAAATCAGCACAGCATTTTCGTGTGAAATTTGTTCCTGAATTCCAGTTGGGTCGCCTGTTGTGAAACTCCAAATGTATGGAAAATCATTGCCAACAAAATTCAGCGGTATCGTAATTGTGTAGCGTGTGTTTGGATGAAAATCGGCCTCTCTGAGGATGTATAATGTGTTGTCAACAACCTTGACTTCCACGTCGATAGCTGTTCCGCTAACGGCCTCTCTAATCGAGACTTCATCCAATAAAGTTGAATCTAAAAGCGGTAAAATGTTTCGATTAAATCTCATCCACACAGGTGCATCTAAAGCCACATTTGTTTGGTCCATTTCGGGTGCAAAACCTGTGAAAAATACCGTTGCTCGGATGGTTGTGAATTGCCAAGGTATCCACTGTCCGCCAACAACAGGTCGTATTTCGTTGGTTTGATGATGAAGCGTTCCCACTGGAACCGTTACGCGATACGTTGTTAGATTTTGAAGTTCTTCGGGATTGACAAGTCTGAGTAAACGTCCGTCGAGTTCAAAGGTAATGTTTGGTACAGTATCGCCAAGCATTAGCGTATCGCCTTGCGGACACGTGACTATTTTTCGGAGTGTGATTTTTTTCAAACTATCTGGGTCTGCCGAAACAACATTGTTGCCAAACAGCATCGATATTTCTGTGTCGGTAAGCACACCTACTTGACCCGCCAATGGTGTAAAAACATCCACTTGTAGAGGTTCTCGGCCTGTTGTGAACGACCATGTTGTGTCGCTGTTTGAAAAACCTCCGCCCATATTTTGCACAGCACCTGCTGGAATGTGAACGGTATAAAATGTTGTGTCAAAAAATTTCTCCGTGTGGATTGTCAATGTGGCTTGGCTGATGCTTGCTCCGACTTTGTAGCTTTCTCCAGCATAATTCACGACAGTGATATGTTCAAAATTAGGGCCTACTCGGATATTTCGATTAAACCTTGCTGTCACGGTTGACCTCACACTTGCGCTTCCTGCTTCTGGCGCTGGCGAGAGTGCTTCTACGAGCAATTCTCCGGCCACGGCAGAAAAGAAATACATGGAATCAACATAAACGCCGCCACCACTGGCCGTGAGCGTTCCTTGAAGAGCGATTTGAAGTGTTGGCGAGCGTTGCAATTCAAGCGTTATGGCGTTTGAAATACTACCAAATGTACCGCCTTCGGTAACGTCATCTGTAGCATTTCCAGCAACTGCCAAAAGTCTCCATGCTTCTGTCGGACTTGTTCTGTAAAAAACGCTCAAAGTGTCTGCTACATGACTGCTATTCACGCGAGTGGCTGCACGGCGTATGCGCAACATGGGGTCGTCGGTTATGCCCGATAAATCGAATGTTGGTAGAATCAATTTGGTTGAAGCGAGCGAATCTCCCGATGCTCTCGCTCCCATGCCCATGGCTAAAACGGTTCGCTGTGAAAGTTGGAAACCATAACTTGGTGGATGCGAAAATACCGTTGCTGACCTTTGCCAAAAAAGAGAATCGCCATTGATGGATAAATTACGAACATTTTGCTCCAAACATAGAAAAATATCGTCTTCAAAATTTATGCCGTGCGGAAGTGTTGAATCATCTACAACAATTCTACCAATTTGGCAGGCTTTGGCATCAAACATTGGTCCAGTCGTAGCAAGGCTGTTAGTGGCATCGCAATGCGTGACAATGCTCCACGAGTAGTTTGTTTGTTCTGGAATCAGCATATCTCTGAGGAGGAGTCTGTTTACTTGACCACCCAAAAGAGTAGAATGAATAGTATCCGTTCCGCGCATCAATGTTAATGCTTGAATGCTCATTCCTGAGGGTGTCCAAGTAAATTCAGCCGAGCCAGGACCGTTGTCTACAGCCAAGTTAGTTGCTGGCGTACACACGGTAGATTCAGTCACCAAGCGCATCACCAATCCGCCAATAACGCCTGCACCAACATTCTCCGCCAAGTGCGTGCGTTGAACAGGCATTATTCTATTTCCACCACGCTCTCGTTCGTAATAAAATCGCGATAAATTACCATCACCCAAAAACCAAAGGTATGTGCCAAGTTCTTGATTTACGGCAATAAAATATCGTCCAGGCGGTATTGGCGAAGAAAGATTTATATCAAATGCTTGCCAACCTCTTTGTCCGTTTCGTGTGACGACCTCCGAATGTATAGGTGTTGGATTCACCGTATTTGCATCGGTCAATGCATAAATATCGAGCCTAAATACGGTTCTGTTTTGCATCGCAAACAACATCACAATTTGCGAAATGTTGGTTGGTTCAGCAAATTCATAAACCATTCCAGCCATATCGCCTGGGCGATTGATGCCAGACCATATTGAGAAAAATACTCTATAGACTTCAGCATCTTGTGCCAAAACATTGTGTGTTCCGATGAAAACAAGCGTGTCCGCACTAAACGTGTCTGCAAACTCAACTTGAGCTGATGCTACGCTTATCGTTGTCAGTGTGTCTATTCGTTTGTTGATTGCTGGAAATCCTACTCTCACGGTTTGTCCAGGTTCAAGCGAAGGAATGGCAGGCAGCGACACAGGTTCGCCGTTAACATGTCCAGAAACTACCACATTGGTTTGAGGCAAAAGTCCAGTGTTAGTTATTTTCACAACAGGAGGCGGGATATGTCCTTCCGGAACTTGTGTGTGCTGAAAAGGCACACGTTCCACGCCTAAATCATAGTTTGGTGCTGAAAGAATTTCGATATCATCCAAAAAAATGATACCGCCTTCTTCGCCACCGAAATTGTTGTGCATTGGAGACCGTGCATTAAAACCGATAAAGTGGTTGCCTGTCGTTAGAGGAACAAAACGTACACGTATGTTAATCCACTCTGGAGCACCTAAATCTTCAATTTGCCAAATCGGTGTTGTTGTTTCCATAATTGCAACAGCTCGGCTTGTTCCGATGTGAACTCTCAAACTTTGAAGAGCCGAAGATGATGTTCTGCGAACGCGAAATGTAACTAAAACGGGTTCGCCTTGCGTTAGCGCAAAGGAGTTTGAAATCAGCCAGGCGTTGTTGCCCGTTCGACTGTTTACGAATGGTGGCAAAATTCGAGCAAATCTGCTTTCTCCAACGATAACAACTTCCCACAAACCCTCGTTTCCGGGTCTGCCAGCTCTATCTGTGTTTGTCCAATTTGCTGTTCCACCGAAGCCAATTCCAGAAGGTCTGGTTTGGAAATCTTCGGCGAAAATAGGTGCTGCGATTGCCTGCGATGCAAACATCATTGCACCAATTGCAAAAGCTAATTTTAAGGTTGTTTTTAAAGTTTTCATGACGTGTGTGTTTTTTTGATTACGGATATTTTTAGGATATTTTTTTTGCAAAGTTGTGAGTTTTTTATAGAACACAGCGGAGTGTCAAGCCGGAACTTTTAAGATGTTTTTTTTGTGGACGAGCGTGAGCAGGAAGGTGTATAGGAGAGATGTACAAGCTATATGCCAAATTTTCATGCAGCGAGTATTGTTGCGACCAATAGTGTGTGTCAGCGTTGTTTCTCACTAAGCCGTTTCCTAAAGAAAATCCGTTTTCTTTAGCGTTCCAACGAGAAAAATATTCGCTGCGATTATTTAATATGATATTCAAAATAGTGAAATCCGCTCTTGTTGGAACACGCCAAGGGTAAGGGCAAAGTTTGTCCGCAAAACGAACAACAGCACACCATGAGAAAAAATCACCATGTATTTGATTGCGACGACTAATAACGGGATTGGAGCGACAGTCGGCATTAAAATTACTGTAGCAATCGCCACCATTAAATATAGTTTTTTGGCAATTTGTGGCAGTTACATCGTCTGACCAGGTTTGTATAAGCATTCCATTGGTAACAACTGTAAGTTTGTCTGTTACAAAGCTAATCGTGCCAAGGCTTTCACCCCAACCAGGCACATTACTATTGCATCTTGCATGGTGTATTATTGTAACACCTTCGAGAGTTTTTGTTTCAAGTAAAAATATCATTCTGCCATAGTTTTGCATGTCTGGAATCTCAAAAATCCCAGTTTCATAACCAACCATCGAGATATGTAGTTGAAAAGGCGGATTAGGAAATCTTGCAAAATCAAAAATCCCATACTCGTTGGTGCTTGTGCCAATTGTTGTTCCATAAATAAACACATGAGCTCCTGGAATAGGCTCACGCGTGACTGCGTCGCCAACTATTTGAGCGTGCAACGATATGCGAAGTATCGCAAAAAACACCAGTATAAGCTTTGATTTCATTCCAATAGATATTTATTCAAAGAAAAAGCCGTAAGAGACTTTATACAAAAAGCTGTTGGTACGATATAATTCGTACCAACATCCTTCAAAAAAACTTACTCTGTCCATGGACACTCTGGTGGTAAACCCCAAATGCGTGGTGGACTTATCCAGGGGTCACTAAAATTTCCTACACAGTTATCGAAGTCACAAAACCCGGAATCTCTCCAGTGACAAACATCCAATTCCACACAGTACCATAGGAGATGAGGGCACGCCTGTAAAAATGCAATTCCAAAGATGCACTCGAAATAGCTTCTGCAATCATAAGGATTAGCGAAACGGATTGTCTCGAAATCAAAGCTCATAGTGGAGCTACTTAATAGGAGGGCAACAGCTACTGCTACCAGTCCTTTTTTAATTTTGTTTTTCATGTTCATTTTGTTTTTTTGTTAATACTATTATTTAACTTTGACTACCTCACAGCAGCCTTTATTTCTACGATTTCAACAGGATTAACCCCTGTCGAAAAAAACATAATTTCTCGATGTATTTCTCCTCGAACCTCTGCCATAAACACAAAATCTATACTTTGAGACTGTCCGGGTTGCAGGATATATTGTCTTTCTGTGTCGCTACCGAAATCCAAACACGTGCAATCCAAAATAATATCTTGAATTAGCAATGGTGATAATCCTGTATTAATCAGCATAAGACTGAACGTGTGTGATTCTTGAAATTCAAATTCGCCCAAAGATAGCCGATTCGTAACGGTTAGTCTGCCTTCGTTTTCAGGTGTGTGATTTGGGTCAATGATAATTCTTGCTTGCTCGATTAGAGTACCATACATAAGAATAAAATGAGGGCTTGTTTGAAGTGTTGATAAAAAACGATTTGCCCAAGCAGCAGCGCTTTCATGTCGTCCTTGCTGAGCCTCATTGATGGCTTTCAAATAAATCGCATAGGGATGTTGAGATTGTGTTAAGAGAGCCTTAAGTTGTTCGCTAATGTCTTTTTCTTTTTCTAAATCCTTTTTAACGGAAAGCAAAGTATTAAGAAGAGGTATAAGCGACATTGTTGAAGGAAAAATTCTCGTATGAAAATATTCGGCGCATCTTGTGTCCCCGTCTATAGAGGCTTGAATACAATGCATGGCTCCCGACCGAGTAGAGCCAGGAACAACTGCTTTTAGTTCTCCTTGAGGCGAAAAAAGGGTGGTTGTAGGCATTGCCTCCAAAGCAAGCCACTGCACATACCAACGATTTTCAGGCAAAGATACATCTACAACATGAAACATCACTCTGGAGCGTGCATCCCAATGCAAATCATGTAAACTCTGAATGTACCGCTGACAAGCAGGGCAGTCGGGACGAGCTAAAATGACAGCAAGAACTTTATTTTTCTTTTTGGCGAGATTTTGGACATAGTCAAATTCTTGATCAAAAAGAACTATAAACCGGTTGCTATTCTGACAAGAGTAAAAAATGCAACAGAGAATCAGTCCAATAAGTAAAACGACCGTTAAACGGTAAAAATTACAGATTTTAGTATAAAAAAAAGCTCTCATCGCAATCAATTTAAAAGGAAACCCCTGAAATTTCAGGGATTTCCTCGGATTTCAACACTGTTTATTGTTTAATAACTCTTGCAATTCGGTCGCCAATTCTGAGAATATACGTTCCCGAATGGAAGGCCGACATATTGATGGTAAACGTCTCTACTGGCGCATTTACACGCTCCATAAAAACACGTCTGCCGTTCATGTCAAACAACTCTACCACATCGCCTGCTCGCCATTCAAAATTGATGATATTCAATTGGTCAACTACAGGATTTGGATAGATACTCACTTCATTAATAAGTGTATGCGGATGACTCGACGATTGCTCCGCCAAACATTTGTCAAGCTCAATTTGCAACGAATCAATGATGCGATTCAGTTCATCAACCAATGCTTCAAAAGTTTCAATTTCGTTTTGCAACGAATCCACTTCGGCCAACAAATCCGCTTTGTTGTTTGCACACGCTTCAAGTTCGGCTTGCAACGAATCCACGATTGACGTTCCACTAACGACAATTGTGAAACTTCTGCTTGCTCGTCCAGTCGCATTCGCTGCCCAAAGCGTAAATGTAAATGTTCCTGCCTCGGTTGGTGTTCCCGAAAGTATTCCTCCTGCTGTAAGGCTCAAACCTGGAGGTATTCTGTTTGCTGCTGCAGCGCCAGTTGCAGACCATACCACCACATCGGCTGCAAATGCAGGCGTACTTGAAGCGGTTAATGTTTCTGTGAAAAATTCGCCAATTTCGATTCGTCTTGGAATTCCTGCACTTGCAACAGGAACTGTGATAGCTGGAGCAATACCTCTTACCACGAGATGTCCATTAAATGCATTCCAAGGACTTCCAGATGCTCTGAAAGTTGCATTATAACCTTCAGGAACAAATAAAAAGGATTGAGAAAGCGTAACACCTTCAAAAATGGCATTTCCCAAAGTTGGTGGTGTGGTCGAATTTACGCTTACAACACGCAAACTGCGACAACCCAAAAACGCGAAATTGCCTATTCTTTCTACACTTTCGGGGATATTTACAACCGTTAGTGATGTGTGTCCCAAAAATGCATTTGCACCAATTGACGTTACACCTTCTCCGATATTTACAATGTGGATAGACGAATTAAATTCTGCCCACGGCGCTGTTGTTCCCAAAATATCAATAAATTCATAATCCTCCATATCGCCTGTTCCGGTGATGTGAAGCACATTGTTTTCGAGCACCCACGTCAGTTCTCCAGCAACTTCTGCATGAAGTTCAGAAAACATAAAATCTCCCCAAACAGGTGCATGGAAATACGTGATTGCTCGACTTGCAGGCGTAACAGCCAAAACAACACCTCCAATAGCAACATTGTCGAATACATTTTCATCAATGCTTATCGGATTTTGCCACGAAACATTCACGGTTCCGAGCCCTTCGGCATTTGCAAATGCATAAGCACCGATAGTTTCCACAGTGTTTGGAATTGTTAAGGTTCCTAATTCTTCAAAACCTCTAAATGCATTAGCGCCGATGGATGCGATGGCTGTATCAATGATAATTATTTGTGTCGTTGCTCGGCAAACATTCCAAGGTGCAGTTGTTCCATCGCTGTGCGCTGAAAAATTGTCCATATGTCCTGTTCCGCTAATCGTCAAAAGGCCATTATCAAAGCATTTCCATGTAATGTTTCCATCTGCAATACTGCCTTCGTTTTGCAATTCAAATGCAAAATTTCTCCAAAACTCAGCTGCTTTGAAAGCATCTTCATAATCGGAAGGTGTTTCCAAAACAACACGCGCTACATTTACACCATTAAACGCAGATGTGATAACATTGCCATTGCCTGTTGTTGTTACTGTTGGCGGCTCGTCCCATTCTACGATTAGTCTTTCCAATCGCGAATTTAGAAACGCATTTGCACCAATTCTTGCAACCGTTGGTGCATCGCCCGTTCGGATACCGTTTACACGAGCGGGGATAGTTAGTTCGGTTAGTCCAGAATTTGAAAACATACCTGATGGAATAAAGACTAAACTATCTGGAAGAATTACCGTTGTTAGAGAAACACAATGCGCAAATATGTCTGTTCCTAAAAAACCTGGAGCACCGCCAGATGTTCCCGTTCCTGTGATACCAATAGGAAGTTCAATAGATGTTAGCGCTCTACAAAATGCAAATGCGCCCGCATCAATCGTTGTCAATGTGTTTGGAAGCACTACAGTTGTCAGCGACCTTGCACCGTTGAATGCATTTGCACCGATACGCCACAAACGCTTTGGGTTTTCTTCGGTGCTGTCGGGAAGAATTAGCGAGGTTAGAGCTGTTGCGTTAACAAATGCGCTGTTGCCAATTTCTTCAAAAGTTGTTGCAATGTTTGAAAAATCTACAAATTCCAAGTTTGCGTTGCCCGAAAAAGCACTCGCATTGATTCCGCTTACATCAAACGTCGTTCCGCCAACATCTATCGTTGTAGGAATTGTCCACGTTGTGCCTGGTCTTGCAGATGGATATCTCACAATTCTGTACGATTCGATTTCACCAGTAATCGGACGACGAATATACAACACATCATCTACGACTACGAAGTTTGGATTTTCGCTACCCACGGTTATGCTTTGCAAGGTAGAAATTTCAAATGCGTTTGCATTTGCGATGGATGTCAAACTATTCGGAAGAGCAACAGTTGTGAGTTGAGTGCCTGCAAACGCATTTACAGCGATAGATATAACACCTTCTGGAATCGTCACGGACGTTATGGCCGTATTCTGAAACAAATTGTCTGGAATCGCTGTTACACCTTGTGGAATCACAACAGAGCCCGTCAAATCACTGTTGGTAAATGCACTCATTCCAAGTGTTAATAGCGTGCTTGGCAAAGTGACAGATGTTAGTCCTGAGGAATGAAACGCACTCATGCCGATTGTGTGAACACCTTCTGGAATAACGACCGACGTCAATGACCGAACCGCTTGTTCTGCAGCCCAAGAATACATTGCATTATGCGAAAATGCATTCGCCTGAATAGCTGTTACACCATCTGGAATTGTATAGGATGTTGCGGTTCGACCTACAGGATAACGGAATAAAATCGTATCGTGGCGAAACCACACACCATCAATGTCGTGAAAACCGCCCACATTGTTTTCTGCAATAAACACATGTTCTAAGCCTACCAATCCGTCGCCTGCAAAAATGCCCATCGTGTTGAAAGAGGCTGGGAGATGAAGCGTTCTGACTTTGGCAAGAGAAGCAAGTCCGTTGTTTCCAAGGCCCGTTATGCCTTCTTCAATAACAACATTCACAATAAATGCTCGAAATCCCCACCAAGGTTGCATGTTGAACCCACTAAAGTTTTGTGTTGCTCCAGTTCCGGAAATTGTTAGTGTTCCCGATTGGTCAAGCGTCCAAGCGCCGGTTGGATGCAAAGTGTTGTTTCCAAACGTACCATACGCGATGATGGTTTCGGTTTGTGCCCACACGTTGTTGGTTGGCACGTACATCATTGCAAAAATCATCAGAATGGCTGTTGCAATTAAATTTTGTGTTTTCGTTTTCATGGTTTTTTAGTTTTTAGTTAATAAATTGGGTGTTTTTTTGTTTATCGTCGAAGTACATCAATGATTTTTCCGAAATTCGTTTCTGGCGAGCCAAGAACATCGGTTCGCATAGGAATAAATTCTCTGTTTTGAACTTCAAATTGTTCGAGAGTTCCTTGTGTTCCGTCCCAAAAACCGACCAGCATATCTCTTGCTCCTGGCCTACCCCCAGCCAATGTTCCACCGCCTACAAAACTCATAAAAGTTACGGTTTTTCCAGGTCGTTCCACCACAGGAACAGTGGTGCCCCAAGCAATATCGTAGGCATAAATTGTTCCGCCCACAGCAAAATAAAAAATGTTTCTAAAAAATCCACCACCGAGAAACAACGGGCGTTCTTGCTGAGCGGCTTGACTTATGAGATTTTGAGAGACAATGCCGTCGCCAATGTTCAAATCACGTCTGTTTCCAAGTTCTTCCCAAATGTCTTGTCGCATTTCTCTTATGCTGGATTGCATCAGCCAATATCGGCCGGTTAGGTTATTTCGCATGATGATATACACAACGCCTTCTGCACCGCTTGGTCTCATAGTATTATCAAACATGGCTATCAATTCATAGTTTGTCATGTTTTGGTAAGATATAAATCGTGCGATATTTCCAGCGCTTTCGTCGATGGGTTGAACCAACGAACTGTGCATCATCACTTGTCTAAAACTTCGCGAATCCAAATCAAACACAATGCCATCTCCAGCGATATGATGCGACGCTGTAAAGGTTGGACCTCCACCAACAAGCCTGTTTACCGGGTCTCCAAAGAAAATTTGAAATTGCGGTTGCATGTAATAAATATTACCTTGTGCGGCAATAAATACTCCCCCCAAGTGGGTACCTATATTTTCTATTACCAAATCTTCGGGCGTAAGTTCTGGTAACAAAAAATGGTTTCGAATACTCCAGCGTTCTCTCCAAGAAAATATAGGCACATCCACGTGAACTTCTATGCCATCCACGTGCACAACTTCCCGAAAAGTTATCGGAGAAATTCGATTGCTTCCCGTTTCTGTCAAGATGTAAAGCGCTTCATTGTTTGGCGAAAAAAACTGGTCTGAAAATCGACGAATACCAATCGGTCTTCCTCTTGCTTCCATCGGTAATTGCGAACCTGCGGCCAGCAACACATCGTATTGATAAATGAGCGGAACGCCAGGTCTGATTTCGAGCATATCCAAACGCATGCGCACCATGTCGCCTTCTTCGCCAATTTCGTTCATCACCAACCATCCGCTCGAAAACGCTTCATTCACACGCAAACTGAACGTGACTTGAGAAAACACACCCGTTGTATTGTCGATGACGCGATACCGTATCGTGTAAAACGTGTTTGCTGGCAAAACAGCGCCAATTGTCGAGATGTTCAAATCGCGCTCAGTGCTGAGAGGTATAAAAAGATTCGACGTTGGCGAAAATGTGTAGATGATTGCCATCCATTCAAAAGAATAATTGCTTTCATCGGTTAAACCTAAATTTGAAATAATTTCTGGCTCAACCAGGAGTGGGTCGGATTGCATCAAAGTTATACCAGTACCAAATAGCGGATGCTGAACTTGCAATTCGTTAATGACACGTTCATACGTGTTGCTTCTGTCTCTGACGCAGCTGTGCACAAGTAGCAGAGCTAACATCAAAATTATTGGAATAATACGTTTCATGGCTGTTTGTATTTTAAGGGTTATACTTTTTTATTTCGCACAACGAAACGATGCGCATGGTATCTGCATGTGAACTTTGGCCTGGCGGACTCAACCATCTCGAACAATCCAATCTGCCGTCGGGAAGTCTTGGAAAACTTTCCCAAAAATGAATCACATCATCCAGCATGCGTCCAAATTCATCGCGAATAAGCGGTTCGAGCATGGCTTGAGAACGGCAATAATTTCCTTGCAAATAATTTCGAAGTCGGAATGCAACGGGCTCGGTATCTCCGGGTCCAACCCATCGTCCTTCAAACGGTTCTAAGCGTTCCCAAAAACGAGCCGTCATTCCTCCGCCAATATCTGGTCGCAAAATCAAGCGGTATTTGGTTGGCGAAAATGCGCCCCAAAAACGAACGGTATGTGCATGTGTCCACACCCACGGCATAACAAGCGTATCGGAAATCCAAATGCTAAAATCAAGCGCACTTCGTGGCCAGCGTTGCGTTGTGTTATTTAGAATTGTTTGAAAATCTGTTTCAAAATGTTGATTTGGAACAAGCCTTATTTGCAACAACACTTCCGATTTATCTTCATCTTTTTCTGCACGCATAGCGAGAATTGTTGCAAAACCTTCGGGCGAATTTGCTGGAATATACGACAAATCGTGCAAAATTCTAAAGTGCACATCTTCTCGTGCTGCAAACCGTTCGGGAAGTCCATCTTGATTGGATACAATCCCAAAAGGCCTGTCATAATTGGCCAATTGGCCCATCACTGAAACGGGTATTCGTACAGTATCTACATTTCGGTCTGTAGGAATAAACATAAATTTAACATCGACATCCCACTGTGCAGGACCAACACTTCCGTGATTTTCCATCCATGTAAAGTAGATGTTTGGTGTGCGTTCAAAAAGTTCTAACTTAATTGGTTCGCACGACATAAATACAGATGCCGCTACGAAAAACGCAATAGTTTTTAAGGTTATTTTTTTCATGGGATGTATGTTTTTAGTTGTTAATTATCTTGCAATCTGTTCACTCTGTGGAATAGGCAAACGGTAGTTCGGGACAACCTGTCCTGTTTCGGAAAATGCGCTTGGAAGTGCTTCTACATTGAGGCGTTTGTAAAAGAAAAACAACTGTCCTTCGCCCCAAAATTCTTTCTCATATTCTCTTTGAATTTCAGCACGCAATTGGTCAGCAGTTAATCCCAAAAATGGCGAACCGATATTTCGTGCCGAACGCACAACATTCAAGTAATCCATCCAAATGGATTCTGGACTTCCTTGGCCTAATGCTAATTTGCTTTCCGCTACGATATAATACATTTCGCTGATGCGAATTAACGGTTGAAAAAATTCAGTTCGACCAATACGTGCAATAGCCTCCACATTCGTTCTATCGTTTGGTGGCGCATATTTCCAAAACACGCGATAATCTTTGAGTCCGCCTGCTTCTCTCCAAAGATGTTCGTATCTAAAATCCGCAAGAGCCGAGCCTGTCGTGTTAAACAATTCTTCAATGCGAAATCGCAAGGGCGCTAATTCGTTTTCAGGATTCAACAATGGCCCAAAAAATCGGTTGTAATTTGTGTACATATTTCTATTGTGAATGCCAAAAATAACTTCCGTCGAAAATATCCTATCAGGACTTAAAGTTGTGATAATATCAACTTCCCTTACCCATGGAAATAACGGCCCGTTTGCAGTCATTCGGCCCTGTGCATCAATAACTACAAGTGCTGCATCAGCCGCTGCTCTGTGGTTGCTCATCCACAAATGCACACGCGCTAAAGTTGCTTTCACGGCATAAAAATTCATGCGATAATTGCGATTGGTTTGATAAAAATCATGGGTCGGTTGGAATATGATTTCAGTGTCAATGCCGCGTGTTCGAATTGGGTCGTCATCCAATAAATCTGCGGCTTCGTTCAAGTCTTCCAAAATTCTAACTAAAATTTGATTCGCCGTGAGCAAATCTAACAGTTCGCCCGTGCTAACATCGTTGTAAGGCATGAAAGGCACAGCATCGTCATTGAGCGGACTTGGTCCCCAAATTCTCAAAATATCAAAATGAAAAAATGCTCGCAAAGCCAAGGCTTCTCCGCGAAGCCATTGCATGCGTTGCTGCGAAGGAATTGCTTCAGTACGGTCTAAAATATCCAAAAAATCATTGACCGCCAAAATCTGTGTATAGAACGATTCCCACATGAGTTCGTTCATGCTTTCCACCAATCTTTCCGCATCTGAAAAATCATAGCGTGCAAGAAAATGGAGAGCCAAACGCGTATTGTTGACATTAAAGCGTTGCGCCAAAACTTCCAAAACACTCATGGTCAAATTAGCACCATAAAGTTCGTTTACGGCCATGTTCAGATAAATGCCGTTCAGCACCATATTTACACCGTGCTCCGAACGCAAAACCTGCTCTTGCGTAAGCCTGTCGTGCGGTTGAACATCTAAAAAGTTGCAACTTGAAAACTTCAACATTGCGACAAAAATCAGGGTTATGATTGATAATTTTTTCATGGTAGTGTTTTTTTGTTATTGTTTGAAATTATAGCGTACTAAGTGCGGATTGCCAATTTGCTCATGTGCCCAAACACGCACTATTATGGACTCTCCGTGAAAATAGGTTGGCGACAAATGAATGCCTTCTTTTGTAGTTTCAAACACAAAAGTTTCTCCTGTTTTTTTATCGTAGTAAACAAATCTTATCGAATAATTGGCAAGAAGTAGGTGAGTTATTTTATAGCGCTTGGTCTGAAAACTACGAAGAATAAAATAATTGAGATGTCCTTCTTTTACCCAGTCATAGCTGAGGTCATGAAAATGTGAATCTCGTCCAGACCTACTCGCTCGAAGAACCGTATTTCTTAACTGTTCAACGGTTTCCGTTGTATTGGTTAGTTCTCCAAAATTCCATGAAAAAACAGAATTGTCCGATAAGTTAATAACGTCATTGGACAATGGTAGTGAAAGAAACAAATCGCCTCTGTACCTGTGAACGCGATAGAGAGGAGGAAAATCGGGAAGCCTTAGAGCCATGTTTTGCACGTAGTGACGTTGTTCTATGATAGTATTTGTTGCTCTGTCGTAGAAAATAAACCCAAAAGTATAAAGCGATGAAAACAGCAGTCGATTTTCGTCTATAGCAAACACTTCGTTGTAGGCCCTAACTTCGCTTGGCAACCGAGTTACGGAAATAAAATTTCCGTCCAAATCAAACACAAACAAACGCCCAAAAGGCTCTAAAAGCAACAGTTGATTATTGAACGGGTCTATGTTGAAATCCTCTAAAAACAGGTATTCTTCAGGGCCTTCCCCTCTTTGCGAAATTCTAAACAAAAAATTTCCGTCCGAGTCAAAACAAAATATTTTTTGTTGTTGGCCATCAAAAATATAGTATCTGTTGTTGAAATAAATAATTTTGCTAATGCTTAGAATGCGACTTTGCTCAGTAGTTTCCAGAAGAATTACATCAACGGATTCGAAAAAATCGGAAACCGATACGATGTCTTGCCGGTCTATACAAATGCTTGGGCTTTGTCGCTCGCTGCTGCTTGCGGAAAGAGGTCCTGACAAAAGTATTCCAATGATAGTTATGGTCAGCAATTGTTTCATTATAGCTGTTTTTTCGTTTGATTTTTTGTTATAGAGTTCGCCTAATTGTACAGAAATTTTGTATTAAAAGGTAGCATTAAGAGTAAAAGCATAAGTCGTTGCTTCGGGGAAAGTGATGCCGCGTTCTTGCAAGATATTGCTCATTCGGTACACGCCTGATGTTCCAGAAATGTTTAGTGACAATCTCAAATCCGTCAATCCAAATCTTCTCATCCAAGGCGCTTGGTCGAAACGCCAAGAAATGTTGATGGTTTCGAGAGCAATAAAATTTTCTGTTTGAACAAATCTGTCCGACATAACAATCTGGTCATTCGCACCCAATAAATTGATTGTTCTAAATTGTGCATGGTCTCCAGGCTGATGCCAACGGTCGTACAAAGCACGCCTGTCTTGGTTTAAGCCCACTTGTCGCATACTGATATTTTCAACTCTATCGAAAAGTGTTCGGTTTACCATCTGCCGCTGAATCGCATAAGAAAACGATAACATGATGGTTAGTCGTCGCTCAAACAATATAAAATTATTGTTGACACTGCCTTCCAGCAAAGGCCTTCGTTCGCCAACATTGGTGATGTCAAGCGGGTCAAAACGGAAAGTTGGTTCGCCATATCTGCTCAAAAATACTTCTCGTCCAGTTGCTGGGTCAATGCCCAACGAACGCACCAACCAAATTGTTTCTGGACTAAATCCATCACGAAAACGGTCCAACGAACCAGCATTTTGTTGCGCCTGATTCATGCCTTCGATTCTATCATCAAAATTACTATAAACACCTTTTAAAGATGTTCCCATCGCCTGTATTCGCCAATTGAAATTTCTTTGACGAACAACCAAAAACGAAACGTCAAATTCAAGTCCACGATACGTTAGCGTGCCCATACTCAGCGGAAAACTGGACACTCCCGTAGACGGCGCATTGTCAACAGTTACCATCAACGGATTGGTTCGTCTGTCAAAAATATCGAACCTCGAATCCAAACGTCTATCAAACATCGCTACGCGCAACGAAAGATTCGTTGAACGTGTTCTTTGCCATTCGATGTTTGGATTTCCAAGTGCGGAAACCAGAACGCCTGGACCAAACACATTTCCGCCAAGGACGTGCGTATATATGGATGACGAATTGGCTTGCATCAAATTTTGATTGCCCGTTTCTCCAATTGTTACATTAAGTCTCAACGAATTCACTCTGTGAAAATATCGCATAAACCGTTCGTTGTGGACATTCCAACCCAAGCCAGTTGACCAAAACGGCGTAAATCGTCGCGCTGTTCCAAATACAGATGTTCCGTCGTAGCGGAATGTGCCATCAAACAAATAGCGCTCGTTCCACGCATAGTTTATGGATGCCAAAAAACCAACACTTCGTGAGATTGTATTGGTAAATCCCGGCCTGCCATCCGTAAAATTATTGGCAAACGAAGGAAAACCGTTTGTTCCAGGAGGAAATCCTGTGGCCGTCCAAGATGTAAGCGTTGCTTCGCGCGAAGAGATGTCAGAATTTACATTAAGAGAGAAAAAACTTCTACCGATGGTTCTGCTGTAAGAGTAGCGAAGATGCGCTTGATAAGTCATGTTTTGTGTTGTGGTATTGTTGTAATTTCCTTTTCGACTGTCTTCAACATCGTCATATCTGGGATGTTCCGGCGGCGAAAAAACAATGCGATTGGTGGTCATATACCTGATTTGAAACGAACCGTCAAGTCGCATCCTTGGATGAAATCGCCAACTTATTCCAAAATTATTGTTAATCGTTGTGTTTCGACTTTCATTCAAAGCATTCAACCGCGTAGCAACAAAATACGGATTAATTACGTTGAACAACACGCCTCCAAATGCCGCATTGTTGATGACTCGGTCTAAAAATCTCGGTGCATCACCGTTTTCATCCACATGCCGAAAATATGGATTCGTACCCACCCATTCCGAAAAATTGCCCCATGGCGATTCCGTAGCTGTAAAGCCGCTCAACGTCAAACGATTTGTAAAAGCTAAATTTCGCAAATTGTAAGTTAAATCAACATTTGTCGACCAAGATTCGCGTCCAGAACCTTTCATTAATCCTGGCCTACTGGTGTATGAAATTCCCGCTAAAAGAGTTAATACATCTGTTCCGCCCGAAAAACGTACAGAGTGCCGTTGCTGAAACGGAACACGTAACGGTTTCGCCATCCAATCCGTATCAACACCTCTCGCAACATCCGCCAAACGCGCATTAAACAAAGAATCTAAACGGTCTTGAACCAGCACTTGTGTGTGCGTTAGTATGTTTCCCGCAAATGTGTATCGTCCAGAAAGTTTTTCAAACTCTAATTTTTCACGAGCATTCATCATATTATAGCTTCGCAAATTCGGAACTTGTATCGTAAATTCGTTGCTGTAAAATATCTGAAAACGCCCAGGAACACCTTGAATCGTTGTTACAACAACAACACCGTTGGCCGCTCTCGACCCAAAAAATGCAGTGGAAGCAGCATCTCTCAAAATCGTTACAGATTCGATACGATTAGGGTCTAAATCCACAATGGTTTGCAAGTTGGTTTCAAATTCATCCAAAATAAATAACGGCGCATTGGGGTCGGTTCGAAACATTTCATCCAAATCGCTAACGTCAACAATGGATGTTCGACCGCGCACTTCTATAATCGGCAATGCATTTGGATTTGCACCCATCGCCACATTTTCCAAAACAATAAATGAAGGGTCTAACATTTTCAAACTTTGCACCAAATTTTGAGTACCCATTTGCCGCAATTGGTCGCCCGTTACCGTGTTGAACGAACCTGTAAAACTTTCAACATTTCGTTCCACATTTCCAACAATAACAACCTGTTCGAGCTGTGTAACTTCCGATACCAAACGAACGGTGTAATTTGTTGCTGCCGTTAATGTAATGCGTTGCGTAGCAAAACCAACAAACGACGCTTGAATTTCGGATGTTTCGGTAGGAACGGTTATCGAAAAACGCCCGTTCATGTCGGTAAGCGTACCAGTTGTTGCGCCTGGTATAGAAATGGTAACAAACGGAAGAGGTTCTCTAAATTCATCCGTGACAAGTCCTGTAACAGTCCGAGTTTGTGCTTGAACAGCAATGATTCCAACGACAAAAAAAAGTGTAGGAAGTAATGTTTTTAGGGTTTTCATAGCTTTTGGTTATTTATAGAGGTTATAGTTTTACTAACTACAGAATCACCCGAAGAGCAATAAAATCGCGCTCTACCGTGAAACATTTCCTTTACAAAACCTTAGCTGGAAAAGATGAAAAGATTGTTTAAAGAGGTGACATACATTCAGATTGTCGGCACAAAGGTACGAAGAAAAAATGAAACTACAAAATTTTTTTGCGTTTTTTTTTGAAAAACATTAAATTATGCCCAACAAACTTGCTTTGTGAATAGCACCTGCAGAGGTTTTTGGAATAGCGATAGACAGTTGCACACGTTTTTTTATCCAAATAACCACAGGGTCGGCGTTATTATGTCGACCCTTTGATTTTGCAGTTGTAAAAATTTTCGTATCTTTGCAGAAATTCAACACAAAAACACAATGAAAAAAACTCTACTTTACTCAGCAATTTTGACTGTTGCATTTTTCGCAACGTCTTGCGGAAGTCAGCAACAAAGCAGTTACCCAGCAACAACTGAAGCATTGGTTTCGGCAGCAACAGAATCCGCTGTAATCACTGGAAGACACTGGCATTTGGTGGAATTGAGCGGAAATGCAATTGAAGCAACATCGGCATTTATTTTCTTCGATGAAGACGGAACCGTTCATGGCAATTTGGGTTGCAACACATTCAGCGGTTCATTCGTACAGCAATCGGGCAACCGTATCAGCTTTTCACAATTGGTGAACACACAAATGCTTTGCTTCCAAGGCATGGAGATTGAAGCAGAAATGGCGCGGATTTTGCATGAAGCCGACAACTACAATTTAACCGAAACACAATTCGTGCTAAATCGTGCAAGAATGGCACCACTCGCACGATTTGAGGAGGTTTCAGAAAATTAATAACGCAAGTTTCAAATTTTTTTCGTATCTTTGTATGGATTTTACTGAGATATGAAACTTTTGAGATATAGTTTTCTGGCTTTTTTGCTGTGTTTTTCCACAGTCGCCTTTCCACAAAGGGCGTTGGAACGTGCAAACAGAGCATTTGAATTGCAACAGTTTAATCTCGCTGCAACGCTTTATCAACGGGCGTTTACAAGAGTTCGAAACGATGATGTGCTCCGAAATCAAATCCTGTTTCAAATTGCAGAAAGTTACCGCTTGTCGGGACAACACCGCCGAGCGTTGCAACATTATCGCCGACTGATTCGTGCGCGTCACTACGAAATTGAACCGAATGTGTTGTTGCACCTCTCTGAAATCCTACGTTTCAATGGCGACCACGATGAAGCCGCTGAAATGCTTGAGCGTTTTTTGGAACTCGTTCCCGACGATGAACGAGCTGCACTACTCTTGGAATCCAGCAGAAACATTGAGGAATGGGAGAATAATCCCACGCGACATATCATTGAATCTGTTCGTCGACTGAACTCCAGAGCGAAAGATTTTTCGCCAAGATTTTTAGATGATAGCGAGCGCGTTTTAGTGTTCACATCTTCTCGGGAAGGCGCGACTGGCCGAAGAAACGATGATTGGACAGGACAGCGTTTTACAGATTTTTTCATCTCCAATCAAGACCAACAAGGCAATTGGAGTACGCCGCGATTGTTGGACGAAGAAGGCATTTTGAACACGCCCGCCAACGAAGCCGATGCGTTTTTTATCAACAACGGAAACACGGTTTTTTTCACGTTTTGTGCAAATGTTCGTCGCACGCAAAGCGGCTGCCGAATCTACACTTCAAGCTTTGATGGCGTTTCGTGGAGCGAGCCGCAATATGTGAATTTATCGCTCGATACTGTTGCGGATTTCGTGCATCCGTGGGTGAGTTCGGACGGTCGAGTGATTATTTTTTCGTCAAACAAAGAAGGCGGATTTGGTGGATTAGATTTGTGGATGGCGACACGAACAGACCCAAATGGAGCGTTCGGTCCTGCACAAAATTTAGGTCCAAACATCAACACATCGGGTAGGGAAGCGTGGCCGTTTTTGAGAGATTCGTTGTTGTATTTTGCGTCCACTGGGCATCCTGGATTGGGCGGTTATGACATGTTTGTGAGTGAGCGAACCGACGATGGTTGGGGCGTTCCAGAGAATTTGGGTGTTCCGCTAAATTCCAGCGCAGACGATTTTGGTATTACATTTACACGATGCGGAAGTCGTGGTTTTTTCAGTTCAAATCGAAATACAGGACGAGCTTCTGGACGTTCGGATGACGACATTTGGAGTTTCGTTTTACCTGCGATAAATTTCACCATTTCGGGCGTTATTCGTGATGATGAAACGATGCAATTGTTGCCAAATGCGATGGTGCAAATTGTAGGTTCCGATGGATTTACAGCGCGTGTGCTGACAAACAATCGCGGATTTTTTAGGTTTGATGAAACACAAATTCGACAAGAAGTTAGTTATGTTTTGACCGCTTCGTTGTCGGGCTATTTTGACGAGGAAATCATTGTAACAACAGTGGGTTTGAACAATGGTGTAGATTTTGTTCGTGATTTTCGGATTAGGCCGTTGCCGCGCGGAAATGTGATGCTTCCAGAGATTTTATTTACGCTCGGACGTTGGTATTTGCGTGAAGAATTTCAAGATTCGTTGATGGGTTTGATTGAGTTGATGGAAACGAATCCGAGATTGGTTGTGGAATTAGGTTCGCACACCGACAATCGTCCGTTTTGGATGACCAACGACACGCTTTCGCAGTTTCGTGCGCAATCGGTGGTTGATTTTATGATTGAAAGAGGCATTCATCCGGGGCGCCTGGTAGCAAGGGGTTACGGCGACCGTGCACCACGAATTTTCATGGAAGAAACATCTATAACCTCTGCTGATGGCCTAACGCTTGACATTCCTGCCGGCTCTATTTTGACGTCTTATTTTATCAACGATTTACCGACGCGACCGTTGCAAGAAATGGCGCACGCACTCAACCGTAGAGTGGAATTTAGAATTTTGCGTGATGATTTTATTCCGCCTGCTGAAGGTGGAGGAGAGCCCGTTTCGCTTGAAAATTTGGTTAGAATCGCCCGTTTGGAAGAGCATCAACGCATCTCGTTTCGCATCAATCCGCCGAGCGGTTTGCCCGAATTTGAAACGGTGATTAATGGTGCAAGATTTACGTTTGTTTATGATGAAAATGCACGTGAAAACCGCATCGGATTAGAGGATGCCACACGACTTCTACGAACAGGACGTATCAACAGAAATGATTTTGCAGAAGGCGAAAGAGCCTTCGACGAAGATGGCGATATTTTGCTAAATTCCGTTATCACTTTGCGTGAAATGCGTATCGGCCGACAAACGCTAAACGGCGTTTCCGTAGTCGTCACCGCCGAACAACCTGCTCCAGTTGTTTTAACTTCTGAAACCTTGCAACAACTTGGGGAGTTTTACATTAACCGTGTTGAGCGGGAGTTGCAGTTGTTGGGTAACTAATCATCAGCAATCAACCGCATCAACTCATCCAAATTCGGTGTAAGGATAATTTCCGAACGGCGGTTTCTGGCGCGGTTTTCGGGTGTGTCGTTTGGTGCTATTGGCATCCATTCGCCACGACCGGCTGATGTCACACGCGATGGTGCAATCCCTCTGTTTTCAAGCAAAATCCGTGTAATTGCTGTTGCACGCATCACACTCAAATCCAAATTGTCACGAATGTCGCCACGACCACGCATCGGAATATTGTCGGTGTGTCCTTCAACCATAATGCTAATCTCTGGACTTTGTGCTAAAATCGTCGCAACTTCACGAATGGCGCGCTGTCCTTCAGCATTCACTTGCCACTGACCCGATGCAAAAAGCAAACGCTCCGCCATCGAAATATGCACGCGTCCATCTCTCGTATAAACCGTCAAACCTCTATCGGCAAAGCCAAGCAACGCTTGCATCACTCTGTCGCGAAGGGCTCTCAACTCCGATTCTTTGCTGTCCAAAATGCCTTGAAGTTCGTTCACGCGCACTTCTTTTTCACGAAATTCTGCCAACAAACGCTCCAACTCGCGTTGTTGCTCATTGACTTCCGCTTCACGGCGAAGCAAATTGTCACGCGCCGCATTTAGTTCTTGCATCAAACGCTGATTTTCAGCACGATTCCCAGAAAGTGCAGTCGTAAATCTGGCGTTCAATTCGTCGTATTCTGCACGCAAATTTTCCAAGTTGTTTAGCGCAAATCTGTGGTCCGCCTCTTTCTCGTCAAACGTCGCTTGCAAGCGCGCTAACTGCTCACGCAAACGTGTAATTTCCGCACGCAATTCATTGATTAAAATGCCTTGCTCCAAATTTGCACGCTCCAAACGTGCCGCGCGGTCAGTTGTTTCGTTGTATTTTTCCTCCAGTTCTCTGAATCTCTGCATACTTACGCAGGATGCGAAAACGAGGGCTATTAGACTGAAAATTAAAATCCGTTTCATATTTTTTGTTTTTGTTTATTTATACACGGGCGTTTCGACTTCGCTCAACGACCGTGTTGCGGTGGCTGAGCGGAGTCGAAGCCTAAGTTGTCAACTCTGCTACCACAGGACAATGGTCCGAGTGCATAGCATCGGGCATCACAGAAGCAGACACCATATTTTTTTCAAGATTTTTTGTAAGCATAATGTAATCGATTCGCCAGCCTTTGTTGTTGGTTCGAGCGTTGAAACGATACGTCCACCACGAGTAATGATGGGCCAATTCGGGATTTAAGAAACGAAACGAATCCACAAATCCATCATTGAGAAATTGCGTCATCCACTCGCGTTCTTCCGGCAAAAATCCGGAATTTTTTGCATTTCCTTTTGGGTCGTGAATATCGATTGGTTCGTGAGCGATGTTGAAATCCCCGCAAATTGCGAGCTTC
>Ga0209755_10002197_pt1 | contig 27349 bp, 21 predicted proteins | sample TergutCo191P1_FD_187301 | JGI IMG/M metagenome (GOLD analysis project Ga0209755, IMG submission 187301) | Cornitermes sp. P1 segment gut microbial communities from Petit-Saut dam, French Guiana - Co191P1 (SPAdes) (version 2) | ecosystem: Host-associated > Arthropoda: Insects > Digestive system...
TACTTCATAACAAACTTAGATGGTGCGCAAGGAACATGGGCGTTTGTAGGATGGTATCCTACAGCAATAATCGGCGAGTTCTACATGCCTAATCATGATGTGGCATTTACAGGTTATTGGGTGTTTACCCATGATAGATTTAATGTTCGTTATGAAGTAACCGGGACACTGGCACCACCGGCGTCAGCAATTGTAACCAATCAACCGCCAGTAGCTCAAGAGCATGATACATGGTCGATGGTACAAATTGCACAACCACCATCAACAACTTATCAATATAATGCCGAAGGGCATAGAGGGACTTGGGCATTTGTGGGTTGGACGCATCCAATGTTTGCCGGCACAGAATTTAGAATGCCAAATGAAAATGTGGTTTTCACGGGACACTGGGAGTTTGGAACGGATTCATTTTCAATAACTTATATTGTACAAGGCGAAGCACCTATTGCGGATAATATGCCCGCAACGCCGCAATTCGTTCAAGCAGGGTCGGCACAAGAAATTGCACCGGCATTGGTAACATCCGTGACAACAAAAGGTAATGCACATGGCGTTTGGACATTTAATGGTTGGACGAGCGATCAAGTTGATACACAAAACTTCTATATGCCAAATGACAATGTCGTGTTTATAGGCTACTGGATATTTGAAGCATATCAATTTGATATTATTTACACCGTAACCGGTGTTAATCGACCGCCGGAGGCAGAAGTCATTGGTATGCCACAAACACCACAAACAGTAGATTCAGGCTCATTGCAAACGATGGCACAACCGCTTACAACCAATTATTCATACAACAGTGACGGGCATCGCGGTCAGTGGGTATTCCATGGCTGGACACATCCCACAATTACCGGCAACTTTAATATGCCTAATGAACATGTTGTATTCACTGGATATTGGATATTTACACCGGATTCTTTTTATGTGGTGTATGAAGTGGTTGGCTCAAGACCACCAATCAGTCAAGTTGTGAATATGCCGAACCCATTAGCTCAGGCACACCAGGTTGGATCGCAAGTAACTGTTGCACAATCACCAACAAGTGAATATACAATGTATCATGGTGCACAAGGCAGATGGGAATTTAATGGATGGCATCACCCAACAATCACTAATGAAACATTCATGATGCCAAATTATAGTGTAACATTTACTGGCTCATGGAACTTTATACCTGACACATTTACAATAACCTATACGGTTCAAGGAACTTTGGCACCACCGGAAGCATCAATTATCAACCCCGCGCCACAACATATAACAGTGGATTCAGGCTCATTACAAACTGTGGCGTTTCCACCATTAACCAATTACAGATACAATGGAATTGTTATGGGAACATGGAATTTTGTTGGATGGAATCACCCAACAATCACAGGCACATCTTTTTACATGCCGAACGAAGATGTTGCATTCACAGGACACTGGACATTTGAAGCAGACGAATTTGTAAAAGTGTATGAGATCATTGGTGATACACCGGAAACAATGAACAATGTACCATACTCAGCGCACTCGATTCAGGCAGGCACCTTAGTGATGGTCGCCGGGAATCCCTACACATTGGCAATGACAAATGCGGCAGGAACCATAGGGACCTGGACATTTAACGGATGGTCGACAGAAGATGTGGTTGTAAATCCCGGAACGTTCACAATGCCGAATCATAACGTAACATTCATCGGATACTGGACATTCGTGTATCACGAATCTCCGGTATGCGATTGTGAAGATTTCGATTGTGAAGATGGCGAATGTGATTGTGATCTTGAACAGTGTGAATGTCGTTGTTCATGCGAAGCGCCACAACCTCCGATAACGCTGCCACCAACAACACAACCACCAACAGTGGGTGATGATACCGAGACAGAGCCCGGTACAGTTGTAAGGCCAACACCACCGGCAATACCGACAGTCACAGATGAAGCACCGGCTAATATTGTTGAAATACAAGAGACGGAAGTCCCGCATGATGAATATCAACAAACATTTACGCCGCCGCCATTAATGATTGAAACAGAAGTTGATGAGGGTGCTGAACAGGAAACAGATAACCCGGTAACGACCGCAACTGTTGGAGAAATGCCACAAACTGGATTGGCAGATAATCTGACCGCCATGATAATAGGTTTAGTGTTGTCGCTGCTGGCTGTAGTATTCGCTGTGGTAAAAATTAATAAATTTAAAGCAAATCAATAAAGAAACATGATGCTGTAATTTTTATCTATGTACTGTTTCATAAGAACAAAAAGATGTAAAAACCTCCTATTGCAAATAAGCGATGGGAGGTTTTTTCATCAAAAAAAATCCTTGATTCATATCCTGCTGCAACATTCGCGCGTTAGGACAATCAAGGATTTTTTCGGCTTTCGCCTTTTTAAAAGCATGTTCACCCGTTTTTGACTAAAACCACCGTACTTCTTTGAATGCTTGAGTGCATCTCGCATGAGTTTTTCAAACTCGGATCAACCGCTTTGGGTGAAGCACTGCTGCTTCATGGTGCAGTACTCGTTTTACCTACACCGAGGACAGACGATGATGCTGTCTGTTTATTGTAAGACGGATGGCTACATACGCATTTGTTTCACAACAATTGTTGCTGCCGTCTGCCTTATAATCAATATCGTCTCTCTAGGAGATAATTTTATTATACGCTAAATCCCATAAAATTCCATTTCAATGTGGTTGCAAAACCATGTCAAAATTTACAGATAAAGTAAGGCTGTTACAGCCATGCGTATTACACCCATCATATAATTATTACCACATCATTTTAATTTGAATTTTTAATGGTAATCATTTGCGTTTCTTCTTCCCATGCGACATCATAACCAACGCTTTCCAGTATTGCGCGAATCGGCACCCAAATTATGCCATCTATTATTTGCGCAGGCACATCCAATATGTGATTTCGCACTTCACCCGAAGAAAGAAACTCGCCTTGTGCCGCAAGAATAACCATTCTGTTGTCCGCAGTAAATACATCGTGATCCAGTGTAATGATTATGCGTGTCGTTGCACCACCAAGATGCACTTGTTGTGTGTCAGGTTGCCACCCTACGTGAAAGCCCAACAGATCAAACAAACCATAAAGCGGTGCCAATGCACGCCCATCCACAAGAACCGGCGGCTGTAACGCAAAATGGACGGGAGTATCGCCAATAATTACCGCAACATGGTCCGCTTGTTCAGCGGCTTCGGTTGTATCAAGGCTTGGCACACAATCGATGCGCATCGCCAAGATGAGTGCTGTCTGATTTACGGTGTTTCGCATATGCCCTAAATTAGGGGGCAATACCGAAATAAGTCCGTATTTTTCGCCGGCATATTCTGCGCGGGCATCGCGTTCATCCATCGCCGCGCGCGCCGTGTCCTCATCGCTCAGAAGATACCGTATATATTCGTCAGAAAAAAACGGAAGCCACGTTGAAATATCCAGCCGCTCGGATTCCAATTTATAAATAATTTCAACGAAATGCGTATGCAATTGACTGCGTCCGAGCAATCGGTTGTATCTGCCGGAGACAAAAAGCCCCGGCGCATCAAGTTGAAGGACATCGCCGTCTTGAAGATAAAACAATGTTCCGTGTGTGCCGTACACATATAAAAAGTCGTCCGGTCCATTGTCGTCATATTCCCGGACACGCGTGGTTGGTCTTGTGGCGAAAACACCCAATGTACCATCATCATCCAAGGTTACAAAGTAGGCATGCACCACGCCACCATATGCGCCCATATACGCTTTTAATGCCGCAGCAAAGGGATGTGGCTCAGTCGGCACGGATAGGTCTTCATCGGCATACAAATCATCATCAACCATTTCAGCCACATCCGCAAGGTATGCTGAGTCTTGCCACATACCGTCCTCCGGGTTCGCATCATAATCCGCAACCAATGTCAGATACCCGTCTTGCCAACTGTCCCCAAGTTGTACAGTCACAAACGCAAGCACTGTGATTGTTGTGATTAAAGCAATTACAATAGATGCACTTTTTTTCTTCATATCGTCACCTCAAGCACTATCTAAATACACATCTAAAAAATGACTGAACGATGTTAGAGGCAAAATCAAATGATACATACCAAAAACCAACCCGAAACCATAAGTTTCTGCATGTCTGATTCTTATAATACGTCTTTAAATTATAGATATCAAGAAGATTATGCAAAAAACAAAATTATTTTTGAGTAATCTTGTCAGCAATATCATTTGCTCGATTATAAAAACAAATTTTTAATTATTTTATCCGCATCTGTTCATCTTCATTTGCCAAGCGGTTGGCATTGTTGACGATGTTTTTATCAAAACCCATAAATTCCAATAATTTAATCGCATTGCGTGTGGTGGACGGACCATCTTTAATGGTGTAATCAAAAATCACGCCGCCATCGGTGACGGTTTCTCTAAAATGATAATTGTCATATCCTGTCATGCTTGTCAGTTCAATGTCATGGGATGCGGCAATGCACAAACAATCCTTATCCATCAGTGCGGTTAAAATGGATGCCGACGCCGCAATGCGTTCGGTGGTGTTGGTGCCGCGCAAGATTTCATCGATAAAGCAAGTACAGGGATATTTTGCGACCACATCCAAAATACTTTTGAGCGATTTAATTTCCACAATAAAATATGATTCCCCGCCCATTAAATCATCCCGTAATGCCATTGATGTCATGATGTGCGAAAAACGCAGTGCAAAATATTTTGCCGTGCACGTATTGATGGTTTGCGCCAAGATGCCATTGATGGCGAGGGTTTTGATAAATGTCGATTTACCCGATGCGTTAGAACCTGTAATTAAACTATTATGGTTCATTTGATGTGTATTTGTCACGGGATTTACAATCAGTGGATGTGCTATGTTTTCAAAGGCAAACCCGCGCTGTGTGTGAAACACCGGAAGACAGTATTCCGGCAACGATTTTCTAAACGAAAGCACCGCAATCGCCATGTCGATTTCACCCAATGTGGTGTAAATCGTTTCAAACGCATCTCGGTGATTATTAACATGTTTCATAAAATTATTGTAATGGCGCACATCATACAAAATCATAATGTTTAAATACATCCACACCAAGGATGCAAGGTCAGCACCGGTACTTTGTTGGTATGTCGGTGACTTGCTTGTGACGGATTTAAACAATTGATACGCCGGTTGCGCCTGCTTTAATATCGGCAATTCGGCGATGTTTTCTATTTTGCACAAACGTTTAAAACTACCCATCATGGATGAAAAATACAACATGGCGGGTATTTCCATTTCAATTTTCGTTTTGGCACGCATGTTCAAGATGACATTGATAATAAAGCTGATGCCCAGTCCGGCAAGCCCGGCATTTAAATTTAAAAACATAACCGCAATTGCAACCAGCGGCAATGCCGCGCAAATTTTATATATTAAAGGATGATGCGGCAACTCTTTCATGTGTGCAGTGGACATCAGCGTTGCCACACCGTTGCTGTCTACTTTTCCAACACGCGCTAATAACAATTGAGTGTTGAAGCGTTCCGTTTCATGGGCATCAAAAAAACGAATCATCGCTTCACGTTCATTTAACAATGTGGCATCCGATTGAGGCCTGTGTAATGTGCTGTATAAATATTCTTCACCAACAGAGGATTGACAGGCATTGATACGTAAAAATATTTTGTTCATATCAAGATCATTCCATGTAATGGCGTCAATATGTGTATCATCCGAATCCAATGATTCGTAATAACGCCGAATGCTGTCAAATTTTACATCATCATGTTCAGGAATTGCACCAAAGGATTTTTGCACCCGCCATTTTAAATTTTTCAATGATTGATGCTTTGACACCAATGTAACCACAATGACCACAACAAACACGATAATGACAAGAATCATAAACTCCATGAAGCGCCTCCAAAAACATTTTATTGTCATATGAGAACACGCAATACATCAGCATTGCTGCAAGCGTTTATAAACGTTCCCATTATAACATACGTTTTAACAATACATGCAGTTGCAAAGCCGCAGTAAAATGTAAAATAAAACGATAAGACGTACAGCATGAATAAAACTTTTATAGCGCCGTGCGTATATGGTATTGATTGCGGGATTATTGGATTTCAACTATAATAAAACCGCAATAACATCCCCGGAGGCAGGCACCTCTTTGGCACATCGCCGGTTGCATGTGCAAAAACAGCAAAATGGCAAGGCATGATGACGGTCCGGATGGCATAGGCCATGACCCATGATGAACTGCAAGGGATGATGAATGCTGATGCATCATCAGCATCTTAAAATTATATTTTCCACATCAACCGGTACATGATGCATTCATGATGTGCCAAAACAAACAAGGAGCATTTTTATGAACAATATACAATTATTTAATGCCGATGGCGTCAAAATCGGCGAAACATTTCCGCGCCGCGCAAAACAACTCGTCAAACAACAACGCGGCGTCTGGACAGACTGGACTGAAACCGCCGTGCGTTTTTATCCGGGCATGGAAAACATGGACGTGAAAGACGAAGACCCCACTGACAATGCGCCGGTACCCAACGCAAGACCCACCGTGCAAAGTTTTGTACAATCAACGCCTGTGATGGCACAACCGGTCGCATCGCCGCCACCCATGCATCAACAACAAGGGCATTTGCCCGCTGAGCAAGAAGCACAACTGCACATCAACGATTTGTGTTTCGCATTGTGGCAAACCGACGGCATGTATTATCCCGCCGTTATCAGCGATGTCACACCGCTGGAAGTTTATGTCGCATATCTTGACGGCACCAACGGACGCGTGCCGCACAATGAAATTTGCACGGTTAAATATGCGTTTGAAAATCTCAAATTTCAAGGACGGTACGGCTGGCTCGGTTTTTACAACGGACGCCTCTTGAGCACATCACCCATTGTCCTGATGTATGACGATGATGGCATCACCGAACAAAAATCACTCCGCGACTTGCGCGGATCACTCAGATAATTTTTAACGCAGTATCTCCTCTTGTCGGTTCGGCAAGAGGTTTTTTATATGTTATAATAAAGTGATCATTGATGACTCAATGAATGACTGAAAACATCGACAAACAAGAAATGTTTCGGCGAACGCTTCTGCGCAAAGTGCAGAACACATCGCCGGAACGGATTCGCTCTGGCGAACAATTTGTTTTCACCACTTATATAAAAAGGATGATGATCATGTTTGACTTAAATAAATTTATACTCTTTGAAGCCGATGGGGACAGTGTGCATTCCATTGAATGGGCGGCAATCACCAACGGATGTTTGTATATCAACGGACAGGATTTTCCCAAAACACTTAAAGAAGCGTGGGCATCGGAAGAATTTGAATACGCATACAGTTTTACCAAAGAACACACGGAGCGGTTGATTGTGTTGCTGTTTCAAGCCAATGGTGAATCTGATGCAAAAAAAATGACCGCGAAAGCATTTAAAGAACTGTTGCTAGCGCATTATGGTGATTACACCGGTTGCCGCCGCATCCGCGTACTGTGCGAAAAAAATCATATACAATATAAATTGTTGACATGGTATTAAAATAGAATCAGCGATTAAACAGGCATTGTATGAAAATAATAAAGACGATGCCCCCTTAACATATGCGTCACAATATCAATTTGTAAAAATTACCAATTGCATGTCTTGTACACTTGTGCGACAATAAGCATGCAATTACATATTTTTCCATATGAGGAAAACAACAAACAACAGGAGGAACAATCATGTCATTTCAATTTGTTGTACCCACACCGCCCAATGTTAGCGCAACCCTTGACGCTGTTAAAAAACGCGTTGAATTTAACAACGGTATGCTCAGCGGCGACGCAACCAAAGGTGCCATCTCATGTGATGGTGTTGAAGGCAGTTATGAAGTCAAGCAAGATGGCATTCATTTGACCATCTTCAAAAAACCGGCAGCACTCATCCCTGATAAATTTGTGCAAATGGCCATTGAATCCATTTTCAAAGAAGAAGCGAAGTAGCAGACACAAAAAAACCCCTGAAAGCAGTCGCTAAATGCGCTGTTTTCAGGGGTTTTCTGTATTATATCTGCTTCTTAAATTATTTTTTCGATTAAATATATAACGAATTTTTCGATTAAATATATAACAAATTCAACTTGACAAATATAGTCACCAATGAGACAATATAGAAATCATCATAGACAACAAAAAGGAGATTTAACAATGGCTTTAATTAAATGCACAGAATGCTCAAAAGATGTATCAGACAAAGCGACGACATGCCCCCACTGCGGAATAAGCGTTAATGAAATGCTCACAAGTTCAACAATTGCACAACCGATACAACCAACACAACCAGTACTTATGGCAGTTCAAACGCCACAACATACCGGCAATGGCAAAAATAAATGGGCATCATTTTTCCTTTGTTTTTTTCTTGGATCTTTTGGGGCACACAAATTTTATGAACAAAAATATGGCATAGCTCGTACTTATCTCGCAATCACTATCGCTTTTTTTTCAGCAATCATCCTTGGTGCTTTTTACATTGAATGGCTTGACTACTTTTCCATCACTATTCCAACTTTTATAACTTTTATAAGAGCAATTTTTATAATTGTTATTTTATTCTTCAAATTGTTTTATTCGTAGATTTAATCCGAATCCTCATAAGGCCAAACCCGAAAGCAATATATTTCGCAAACACATCGAACATTAATAATCAATCATGACATATAAAAAACAACTCAAAATGATGGGTTGTTTTTTTATACCTTTATTGTATTGGGAATCGTCGTTTTATAAGGTCGCCTTAAACCTCTCCGTGCCGGCATTCAATAAACGCTTCAATGTTTTTTGTGTCGTTTAAAATTAATGCCTTTAAAACATATGGAAGATGTTGTCTGCGGTTTTTTGATGCATACCATGCGGTAAAATTTTCATAATAATCTTCGGCATATTCTAAAATTTCATATGCCATTTTTGAAAGTGCATCCATTTTATGGACACCATTCACCGCAAGGTCGAGGTCATCAAGGGCAAGTGTAACAGAGCCATCGTTTTCCCTGTATTCACTTGCCCGATAATAAATCGATGAAACATCTTTAGTCATATTATCTATTTCCCAAGCGCCATCGCCATCGTTACATATAATGCGCAGCCAATCGGCAGACAACCTTCATTAAGGATTAAACGTGGATTGTGATGTCCGACCGGTTCGGCGGCTTCGTCTTTAGCACCAACACCCGCGAAGAAAATCGGCGCGATTTTTTTGTATGCGCTGAAATCTTCGCCACCCATAATGGGTTCAAATTTTTCTAATGTGGTTTCCGGCAAATAGGCTTGCACGGTTTTTTTGAAAACTTCGTATAAATATTCATCGTTATACACCGGTTCGTAACCATTGTTATACACCACCGAAGCAGTCGCGCCGTATGCCGCGCAAATGTTGTCGGTGATTTCATGGATCCGCCGTGTGATCAATGCACGTGTTTCGGCATTATACGTGCGAACAGTGCCTTGAATTTCAGCGGTATCGGGAATAATATTAAACGCAGAACCGGCACGGAACATACCCACCGTCAGCACCGAACGATTGATTGAAGGGACATTGCGCGAGACGATATAATTAAGTGCTTGAACAATCTCTGTACCCACGAGCAGTGTATCAATGGTGGCATCCGGACGCGCAGCATGACCACCCTTGCCGCTGATGTTGATTTCAAACACATCCGCGGCGGCATAAATAGGACCTGACGCGGCGGCAATCACACCACAAGCATCCCCTGCGGAAACATGTGCGCCATAAAACGCTTCGACATCATCCAAAATACCGGAATTTACGATTTCGATGGCGCCGCCGGGCTCAACTTCCTCTGCATGCTGAAAAATAAATTTGATGGTGCCGCACAGTTCGTCTTTCATCGCATACAGCGTATCCACTGCACCGAGCAGCATTGCCGCATGAAAATCATGTCCGCAAGCGTGCATCTTGCCGGGGTTCTTCGATTTAAACGGCACATCTGCAGTTTCTTCAATCGGCAATGCGTCAAAATCCGCACGCAGTCCAACGACCTTTCCGGGTTTTGCGGCTTTTAGCACCGCAACAACACTGGTGCCGGCGGGGGTGTGTACTTCCAGTTCCGGATAAGCTTTGAGCTGATCTAAAATATATTGTTGCGATTCAAATTCTTGGTACGCAATTTCCGGATACATGTGAAAATGCCGTCGCCATGCGATGAGTTTTTCCTTGTTTATCTTTTTTAAAATGTCCAAAAGAATCATCTCCTATTTATGATTTTGTTCCCATTCATCATAGGGAACATTGTCTGTTTAATATAAATTTACGGTACAAGTTTCTTAAAAATGTCATCAACGAAAGATGGAAATAACGATACTAACGCTTATTTGGTACGATTTTCTTTTTTCTTAACGCACATTCCGATTGTTAAACCGACAACCAATCCAAACCCCGGGATCACTATTGATACTATACTGCCAATCCCCCAAATAAGGCTTATAACCGTTCCTACAATCATACCAAAAATCATACCTTCGATAATATAAGTACCATCTTCCGGTTTGTCCGTTTCGGAAATATTGCGTTCAGGTTTTTCATTATTTTTCAACACTCCCACCTCAAAATATAAATTTATGAATATACTACATCATGATGGTACATATTTTTATTATTTGATCAATCCTTGTCGATCCGCATCCGTGATTTCGCGCAGCACACGGCATGGCACTCCGGCGGCAAGCGCATTGCCGGGGATGTCCTTTGTGACCACACTGCCGGCAGCAATGACCGAATTATTACCAATCGTCACGCCGCCAACAATCGTTACCGACCCACTGACCCATACATTGTCGCCAATCACAATCTGTTTGGCATATTCAAAACCCGCTTTGCGTTCGGCAGCATCCATTGCATGGTTGACAGTGTACAGACTGACATTCGGGCCAAACAGCACATCGTCACCGATGACGATTTCCGCACAATCCAGCAGCGTGCAGTTGGTGTTGGCGTAAAAATTTTTACCCAATTTGATGTTGTAACCATAATCGCAGCCAAATGGAGATTCAATCCATACACCGTCTACCACACCTGGGATGAGTTGTTTGATAAGTGCATTGCGTGCGTCACGTTTGGATGGCGCAATTTGGTTGAGTTCAAATAATAAATCTTTTGCAAACTCACGTTCTGCCGTGAGTTCATCATCCCATGGCGTATAATATTGGCCTGTAAGCATTTTCTGTTTTTCTGATAACATGGTTGATGCCGGTCTCCTTAATGAATCTACACCACGCTGGGTTCTATGTTCAATTCACCTTTTTCAAAGCGGTCCAGTTTGAGTTTGTTCCACGGCAAAGTCGGCGTTAGGCCCAGCAATTGTTCTGCCATGATTTGACCTGTTGCCGGTGCGAGCATAAAACCATGCCCGGAATAACCGGCGGCGATGTAAAATCCATCCACCTCCGGAATTTTATCATAAATGGGGTGTTTGTCCGGTGACATGTTGTACAGTCCCGACCATTGCCGCAGGATGCGCAAGTTTGCAAGACGCGGACATGCCAAGGTGATGGTGCTTGCCATATGTTCAAGGAACTCACTGTCATCCGTGATGCGCAAATCGCGCGGCTGATTTTTACAGGTGCGTCCCATAATAAATGCGCCATGCGGCACTTGTTGGCAATAAAAATTCATACCGATGCTCATGAGCATGGTGTTTAGCGCAGGCGCAACCGGCTCGGTCACAAGGATGTTGTGCCTTTCGCTGTACAGCGGCAAGGTGCTGCCCACCATGTCGGCAATCTGCTGAACATAACCGCCGGCGGCATTAATCACGGTGTTGGTCTTAATCGATCCGTTGTTGGTTTCAACCGACGTGACTTTGCCCTGCTCTATTTTGATGCCGGTGACTTTGGTGTTTTTATAAATTTTTCCACCCATTTGCGTAAATTTATCCGCAAACGCCTGTGTGGTTCTGAATGGGTTTAAATGTCCGTCCTTATGATGATAAGACGCACCCAACAACAGTGACGCATCTAAAATCGGTGCAATGTCTTTGGCTTCTTGCGGGGTAATAAATTGCGACTGAATCCCCAGTGAATTTTGAAGCGCGACATTCAAGCGCGTTTGTTCAAATTCCTTTTCTGTTGTGGCGAGAAATAAATACCCACCTTGGTGAAATTCCAAGCCACCGGGAAAACCCAAGTATTCATCGGCATTTTCAAAAAATTCACAGGAATATTTTGTCAATACGCAGTTCAGTGCTGAACCCCATTGTTGCCGAATACCGGCACCGCAGCGGCCGGTTGCACCGGATGCAAGATAGTTGCGCTCAAGGATGACGACATTGCTTGCGCCGTGTTTTAATAAAAAATAACCAATGGACACCCCGGAGATACCGCCTCCGATGATGACATAGTCAGCGGTGTTACGCATGTTGTTCACCTCCGTCCGCTTCACGTCCGTTTTCATCATACTGATGCGTGTGCGCGTATTCTGCAATTTGTCCAAGCTTCATGCTCTTAACCATCGGGCGGAATGTGCCGGGTGAAACATGATCCATCGGCACACCCAATTGAATTGACAATTCACGCATCACAAGCGGTGTACAGGTGCGTCCTTGACAAGGTCCCATACCAAGCCGTGAAATGCGTTTGAGTTCATCTACAGAGGTATATCCCTCTTTGATAAGATTGCGAATGTCCTGTACGGTCAAATCACTGCATCGGCAGAGAATGTTCGCATCCGCCGATATCTTGCCGCTGCATGAATCTGTATTTTTATCGTCACAACACAAAGCGGGTTGTATATCATTCGGATTGTTAATATTGTTTGTATCTATTTTCGCACCGCACCGAATGTTCCGCACGATTTTAACAAGCGGCTTGTCCACAGCAATACCCACAACGGCTGTTTTGGATTTTGGCATCACCACGGACACCACTTCCGCATCACAGACATCATTGCCAGCGCGGTCAAGTGCACGCACAATGTCTCCTTTTTTCGGCAAGGGGGTCATTTCGTAAGGTAATTTTATCAGCGCGTGTGTTTCGGAATAAGTCATGTCCACCACCATGATGGCAAGCCCCGGACATTTCATAAGACACAATGAACAGCCATTGCAATGTGCATCAATGATTTTCGGTCTATCCACAATATCTTCAAAGGCTTGGATCGCATCACGATTGCAAGAATGTTCGCAGGGATTGCACGGGATTTCTTTAAAGCATTCAATCACCGCCACAGCACCTTGCGCCAGCCGTGCATCGGAAGGAAAGACCGCATCCACTTGTGCGGCGGTTGGAATGCCTGAATTTTCAAGGGTCATTTCAACATCAAAAACATTGTTTGTATTGTTCGTAACCACCGCATGAGGCGACTCATTTTTCGCATCCGGGTTTGTTTTTTTAATCGGAACGCTATTCGGTACCACCGGCATTGTTTTTGCATTATTTTTTAATTGCGCTTTTTCTGCGCCCTCTTTGATGCGCTCGCCAACAAGACCATGCCGCAAGGAATCCAATTGTGCAAGGCAATCGGCTCTTTGCGCATCGAGGTTTTTTATGGCATATCCCAAATATTCCGCAGCACCGAGTCCTGCAAGCGTTCCGCCGACCATGGCACTGCTGGCTTCTTCCACACCGGCAACATCACCCGCAACAAACACACCGGGCAAACTGGTGCGCAGATGCGCGTCACGGCGCGGGACATGCCCGCCAAGTGCCGGCACAAACACCATCTCACAACCGGCTTGCCACAGCAATTCACTCAGCGGAGAAAGTCCGACAGAAATACACAGGGTATCGGCATCAAATGTTTTTTCCGTGCCGGGAATGCCTTGCCACTGTGCGTCAAGTGCCCAAATGGTCACAGATTCCAAGGCATCTTTGCCGCTTGCTTCTTTTACGGAATGCCGTGTATATATCGGCACCCCCATACGCCGCAGTTTGGAGGCATGCACAAGATACCCGCCAATGTTGGGGGAACCTTCTGCAACGCACAACACCTCAACGCCGGCTTGCATCAGTTGATACGACACAATCAGCCCAATATTTCCGGCACCCAACATCACTACTTTTTTTGCGGGCAAGATGCCGTATTGGTTCATCAAGGTTTGTACCGCACCCGCACCATAGACACCGGGAATGTCATTGCCGGGGAATGTGAGTGATTTTTCCGAAGCACCCGAGGCAACAACAACGGACTTGGGCATGATTTTTTCATATTTTTCATTAATTTCTGCCGTCCAAATGCCGTCATCATAGGCGGCAAGGACAGTGGCATTCAGCAAAACGTTTACATTGTTCATTTTATTAATTTTATCCAGCAGAATATTTGAAATTTCAAACCCACGGTATGCGGCATATTGTTTTTCACTGCCGAAAAACATATGGGTTTGTTTCACCAACTGACCGCCGGCGACATGACTGCGGTCCAGCACCAAAACCTGTGCGCCGGCTTCACCGGCTGCAATGGCCGCTGAGAGTCCCGCAGGGCCCGCACCCACAATAAGTACATCGGTATGAATCATTGAAGCGACCCCTTTCCCACTTGTGATTCAACGATCATGCCGTCTTTTGCAAGTGTGATACACGTCTTTACATTGGCTTCACCGTCCACGACCATGTTGCAACTGGAACAATTGCCGATGGCGCAGTACAAACCGCGTGGACGTGCCAAATCAATACTGTGGCTCAATGTGCGCACCCCGGCATCATGCAGCGCAATGGCAATGGGTTCGTTATCGTATGCGTTTATTTTTTGTCCGTCAAATAAAAATGTGATGGGATTTCCTTGTGAAAATGTTAAAATGGGATGAGATGTAATTCTCAATGCCAATCCTCCTTAAAACTTCAGAAAATGACTGTATTAACGATTGCAAATTCATCTGAAATAAAATATTTTGTCATAAAACTTTATCATACTTGACATATCATCCACAAGTATTTATCTTCTTTATATACGAAAAAATTATTCAGAAAAGGAGCAAAAAAATGAGCTCAATATTTAATGTACCAAATCCGGTCAACGAACCTGTCATGAATTATGCACCCGGTTCGGCAGAACGCGAAGCAATTCAAAAAGAATTGGCACGTCAAAGTGCAACCATCGTCAAAATCCCCATCATCATCGGCGGCAAAGAAATCCATACAAAAACCACCGGTACGGTTACCATGCCGCACAATCATCAGCATGTGCTCGCGGAATACTCCATCGCCGGCGAAGCGGAACTTGAATTGGCAAAAAAATCTGCCATGGCCGCAAAAAAACAATGGGAAGATATGCCATGGGAACACAAAGCCGGTATTTTTTTGAAAGCGGCAGAACTTCTTGCCGGCCCCTACCGTCAAAAAGTCAATGCGGCGACCATGCTCGGTCAATCAAAAACCGTGTACCAAGCAGAAATTGACTCCGCGTGTGAAATGGTTGACTTTCTCAGGTTTAATGTGCATTTTGCACAGGAAATCTTCAAACAACAACCCATCAGTGCACCGGGAATTTGGAACCGCATGCAGTACCGCCCGTTAAATGGTTTTGTTGTGGCGGTCAGTCCCTTCAATTTCACCGCCATCGGCGGCAATTTGTGCGCATCCCCTGCCATCATGGGCAACACCGTTATTTGGAAACCCGCAACCACCGCAATTTTATCAAATTATTATCTATATCAAATTTATAAAGAAGCCGGAATGCCGGATGGCGTTATTAACTTTGTGCCTTGTAAGGGCAGTGATGTGAGCAAATATTTATTAAACGATGCAAACATGGCCGGCTTCCACTTCACAGGCTCCACCGGTGTATTTAACTCCTGTTGGAAACTCGTGGGTGAAAATATTGGCACTTATAAAAATTATCCGCGGCTTGTCGGCGAAACCGGCGGCAAAGACTTCATTTTCGCACACCATTCGGCACAAGTAAAACCCCTCGTTACCGCCATGGTGCGCGGTGCGTTTGAATACCAAGGGCAAAAATGTTCTGCGGCATCCCGTGCATATATTCCCAAGAGTTTGTGGCAAGAAGTCAAGCCCATGCTGCTCGAAGAAGTATCAAAAATCCACGTGGGTGATGTGTCTGATTTTACCAACTTCATGGGTGCAGTCATTGATGAAGCTGCATTTAAATCCATTACCGGCTACATCGACCATGCACGCGATTCAAAAGATGCGGACATCCTCACCGGTTCATACGATGCATCCAAAGGCTGGTTTGTAAAACCAACCGTTATTCTTGCAAAAAAAGCAGACTATCTCACCATGAAAGAAGAAATTTTTGGACCGGTTTTGACAATATTCGTTTATGATGACGCAAAATTTGATGAAACACTCGAATCATGCAACAGTGTGAGTGACTATGCCCTCACCGGCGCAATCTTTGCGCAAGGCCGCGCAGTCCTTGCATACATGGAACGCGCATTGTCCGATGCCGCCGGCAATTTTTATATCAACGACAAACCCACCGGCGCCGTGGTTGGACAACAACCCTTCGGCGGTGCACGTGCATCCGGAACCAACGATAAAGCAGGGTCGGTATTAAATCTTCTGCGCTGGACATCTCCGCGCACCATCAAAGAAACCTTTGTGCCTGCGGAACATTTTGAATATCCATTTATGGCTTAAAGTACGAGAGGATACGCAATGCCAAATCTAACCCTTTTAACAGATTTTTATGAGTTGACGATGATGCAGGCATATTATTATGCGGAGCAGCAAACCAAGCGCAAACAACTTGCGGTTTTTGATTTATTTTACCGCGAAAATCCATGCGACAATGGTTATGCCGTCTGTGCAGGTTTGCAACAAGTCATCGACTACATTAAAGCACTAAAATTTACACAAGATGATGTGGATTATTTGCGGACCACAGGCACCTTTAACGATGATTTTTTAGAATACCTTAAAACACTCAAGTTTACAGGCGACATTGCGGCAATCCCGGAAGGCACAGTGGTTTTTCCGGGAGAACCTTTGCTGCGCGTCACAGCACCCATTATTGAAGCACAGTTGATTGAAACAGCCATGCTGAACATCATCAACCACCAAACACTCATTGCAACAAAGGCAGCACGTGTATGCTGGGCGGCAAGAGGTGACCGCGTACTGGAATTTGGACTAAGGCGCGCACAAGGGCCAGATGCGGGTCTGTATGGTGCGCGTGCGGCAATGATTGGCGGCTGCCACGGAACCTCCAATGTGCTTGCCGGGCAAAAATTCGGCGTACCGGTTCGCGGCACGCATGCGCATTCATGGATTATGAGTTTTGATACAGAACTTGAAGCGTTCCGCACGTATGCGCGCCTCTACCCCGCTGCTGCGATTTTATTGGTAGACACTTATGATACCTTGCGTTCCGGTTTACCCAATGCCATTAAGGTTTTTGAAGAAATGCGCGCAGACGGCATCAATTTCGGCAGCTACGGCATTCGCCTTGATTCCGGAGACCTTGCGTATTTATCCAAGCAAGCACGCATCATGCTGGATGCCGCCGGATTTCATGATGCCATCATCAGTGCATCCAATGACTTAGACGAAGTGACCATTGCGGAACTCAAGACACAAGGCGCACAAATTACTTTATGGGGTGTTGGCACCAACTTAATTACATCCAAAGAAGACCCTGCGCTGGGTGGCGTGTACAAGATCGCAGCGATCTCAAACGACGGCGGCAAAAAGTGGGTCAGCAAGATGAAGCTGTCCGAAACACCGGAAAAAGTAACCAATCCCGGATTTAAAAAGATATTCCGATTATACGACAAGACGACCGGAAAAATGAAAGCCGACCTTATTGCCATTATCGACGAACAATTAGATGATAAAAATGATTTAACCATTTTTGACCCATTAGCGACATGGAAACGCATGACGCTTAAATCCGGCACTTATACTGTGCGTGAACTCTTGCAACCTGTCTTTGAAAAAGGGGTTTGCGTGTATCCGGAATTTACGGTTAATGAAATCATCGACTTTGCGGCAAAAGAACGAGATACCCTATGGGATGAACACAAACGTCTTGTGCGCCCGCAACTGATGCCCATTGACTTAACGGACAAACTTTATGAAATGAAGCAGCAAATGATTGCAGATTTACGCAAAGACGGTCCCCGCGGTGTACGCGGAGAGCTGTTGTTCTAAAAACATAAAAAGGCGGTGGTGTTTTGCATGGTATGAACATGCAAAACACCACCGTTATTTATATTATTTGACCATAAAATAATATGTATTTTCGCCGACCTCATACGATGTACAGCACATAATCCCAAAATGGCAGTGGGTTTTTCTTGTAGTGTACAATGCAGATTGTGCTCATCCTGTAAAACTTGTAAATTCCATTACAAATGTCACATCCCATTTTATGTAAAATAGGGGTATAATATACATAATTCTTAATTATACTTCTACTTTATGGAGCGCGATATGGACGACTTTAAACAAGACAGCTTGAAACACAGCGATCAACAAGAAATGGATAAACTCAAAAAAGCGAAAACCCAAAAAGATCCCGATTCAAAATGGGATTTTTCCGACTGGGCATTTACGATTACGGGTATTATCGTCGGTGTGCTGCTCCTTGGGCCGGAGCTTTTAGAAGGTCTGTTTGACCTCACACTCTTTAATGGCAGCATTGCAGACACAGCCGACGGCATGGCCGCTGCACTTGAAGCAGGACAGGGACTCAGCCTGTTTGATTTTAACAACTTCCGAGCACTCTCACCGATGCTGTTTATGTGGACAGTGACGATCACCATGTTTTATGAAGCCTTTGAAGCGCGCCACGGTAAAATTGATCACGGCACCTTGTTTACACATACTTTTGAATCCTTGCTTGAAGATGCCATATATATGCTTATTACCACCATCATGTTGTATGCCGCGATTTTCGCAGGCGCAATGTATGTTTCGTGGCTCGCATCACCCATTCAGTGGATTATTTTTGTGTTCCTCATGCCGCTGCTTAAACGGCTAAAGTATGGATCAGAGCCGGTGGAAAAGCCTTATTTGTTGCTGTTTATATTTGCAATTGGCATTCTTGTCGAAGTATTTACTAATGCTTGGATTGCCTTCCCGCTGACATGGATGTTTATTTGCGCCATCAAATTAATAAAACAAATCCGCGAAAGCACCCGTACGCTCGATGATGTCTTTAATATTTTATATTATAGTTTTTCTGTTCTTTTGCTTGCGGTTGGTGTTTTATTCGGTTCATGGATGGCATCGTGGATTGCGTTCCCCTTCGCAGTGGGTGTTTGCTGGATTTTAAGCAAAACCAAACGATACCGTAAAGAAAAAATCGTAAAGGTGCATTGACGTTAGCAAATGATACTGAAAAGATATAGGACGTGTGCTGTGAAAGGTGGAAATAACTCATTTAATGGGTGGGGTCTTTTTCAAACTCCGCCATTGCATCACTAATCGCCTGTAACATAAACTCAATAAATTTCGTCAAGCCTTCTTCTTTATCGGGAATAGCCAGTACATCGTAATACTCCTGTCGGCGTTTATGAACAACGCCCCATATTGGCATACGAATGGGTATGAACCAAGACTGCATATGCAAAAGCGTTTGCCACATTCGAGCCATCAGCCCGTTACCTTCGCTAAAAGGGCGAAGAGTCATTAATTCATAATGGAACACACAACTTTTAACCAACACATCTTCTTTTGATACTTTAACCCATTGAAGCAAGTCATCCATGCGCCTTGATACAGTATTATAACTACGATAGCAGCCCGCTTGTTCAGAAAACCCAGTCATAAACACCCTATGCATACCTAACAATTCGGCGGTACTATATACATCAATAGATTCATACTGTCTGTGGTAAACTGCGCTGTAGGCTTTATATGCGTTTTCCACCGCCTGAATATTAGCTTCATTTGCATATGCATAGTTGCCATCAACTATGCCAGTTACTTGTTGTAGTGTTAGTGAAAACGAATCATTTTCAATAGCGAGAGATGAGCAAACATCACGTAGGATTGCGTTGTGATACATCTGATTTGTTGCGTGTATGAACGAACGCTTCTTACCTCGCTTGATGATTTGTCCTTTTAATCGTGTTATTTTATCCGTTGTAGTAAACCGCAGTTTATATTGACTCATTTTATCTCCCCGAAATATGTTTTCGCACGTACCACATGGTGGTACATAAATGCACCCTTTAAGTTTTTCGCGTTTCAACGAGTAAAGTCATTTTATCACAACTTTGGTGTTGATGTGATAAAACAATCCGAACTGCGTTATTTACAGCATCACAGATTACATCCTATAAAACAACAATTTCCTTTTTCATCAAATAAACCGCCGCACCACCAACACGACCAACGCCAACACCGGAAACAAGATTGCAATCACTTGTTTGCGGCTTGTTTTCATGGCTGTCATCAAATCATCCTGAAATGCAGTCACCGTTTCATACAAACCTTGTTGCGCCTTGTCGGCAATAAAGCGGTATTTTTTTCGTAAATGTTTGGGCGCAGCAGCAACAATTTCACCCAATGCCAGAATGTCTTGCTTGCTTGTTGCGTGGACATAAACATCGTCATACCCTGTGAGTTTTACAACCTGTGATGGCAAAACCATCACGGTATGCAGTGCAATGCTGCCGTGTGCAAGTGGCGGCGTTTGTTGGTGAAGAAAATCTACCACATCACACAACTGCAAGAGATAATCTTGAAACATGCCGTCTGTCAAACACGCATTCATCATAAATCCCAGCGGTGTTCCCTCTATGACTTCTTCATCAGCATAAAAAACATCATGCCCCATATCGCCGACTTTTAATATTTGTTGAAGCCCGGGATGTGTAAGCCCCTCCAACAGAACAAAACCGGACGAAGCGGCATGGATTTTCGGTGCACTAAACACGCGCCGCTGCTTTAGCACCACCGGTGTCTCCTGTTCATACATATCATCCGGAAATGCACCCAACAACGCACAAGTCGTTTTCCCAAATCTGATAACCGGATTTCCGGAATATTGTATGCTTTTAAGTTTGTGCGCCTGCATCCACAATTGCAAACTGTTCGTGGGTACCGGATACCATGACTGCGGCGCACGGCAAACAGCACAAGATGCCGCATGCGTTAAACAGCGGTTAAAATGCTCTGCAATCGGCAACATTTCTTTGCTGATTTTTTTATAAATAAGCCCTTGCGCAACATTACGCTGAATGAGTTGTTTTATTTTTTTTAATTGTGATACTGCATTTTGTTGCGCTTTTTCATTAATGTCCATATCGTAAGCCACATCAAGTTTAAACAAAGATCCGGCATTGGCTTTGGTTGATGTATAGGTATTTAAATACGACACAAAGGGACCATTGTGCGTGCCGCATTGTTCACACACAAAAGTATAAGTCACAGAACACATGGCTTTATAAGTCATTCGACTGGCATTGCGTCTACCCATTATTCAATCCTTTTATTTATACATAATCTTGCGTTTATTCATCCATTATTGTACGTAAAAAAAGTACGGCATGCGTTTTTGTCATACTTTTTAACAATATTAACCGAAAAAGGGTATAACAACACCTCCGCCATGCAAAAAGCAGACCGATAGATGGTCTGCCTTTTTAAAAAGGGGGATGTATGAAAAGAAGAAAATAGCTTAGTTGGTTTGTTGCATTTTATGTTTTATTTTAAGTACAGAAAACAGGGTTATTAATGCAGCCAAAGCGGATGCGAAAAATCCCGATACAGTGATAATCATCTTATGTGACCTCACACCCGTGCGCGGCATTTCTGACAAGGGTACATCGGCATCATCCATTTCCAGCAAATCATCATAGTCATCCAAAGGCACATCATCGTCAACGATGTCCACGAACGCATCAGGCCATGCCGGTGGATCCCACGCGGCATGATAATCTGTAAGCGGCACCTCGGCGTCATTAAGTTCAGCATCAGCTGCATCTTCTGCGGATGGCACATCGGATACAGGCGGCACCATCGTCGGCGGAGTCATAATACTTGGTGGTGATGCATCATCATCCGGTACAGGGTCACCGCCTCCATCATTTGGCGGAGGAATGATAGGGTCATCGCCTCCATCATTGGGAGGGGGAATGACAGGGCTATCTTCATCAACGATGCGCACCGTGGCCGTATCCGATGGTGGATTCTCCGGATCAAAATTTGTTTCATAATCACCATCAAATTCAATGTCTGTAATGATGACCGTGTTTACATGATCGCCAAGATTAAAATCTTCAAAGGATATTGAATATTCCAAGATCAGTGGATTTGCATTTTCAAACACAATCCACCCGCCTAAATCAACCACATCAAGCATACGCAAATCAAACATATTGTCTTCAATTTGCACGCGCACCGGCCAATGATCATGCGGATTGTCAATGGTCACAACAATCTTATAATAAATATCATCAAGGTACGCTGATGTTATCTCCACAGCATCAACCCATAAATTAAGCCGTGCGTCGCACACTTGTTTTTCTACGGATACATTGATCCTTGGTATGACCGGAATTATTTCAAAGGTATTGATAAACACCGCAATGGCATTGTTCATATCACCCAGCAGTTCACCATTTTCAAACACAAATACCCATACATTGTCATCAAATGTCCAGCCGGAAATTTCGTATGAATATTCCCATACATAAATGATGCCGGTGAAGTTTGTCGGCAATATAACCGTATAAATATCTTCTCCCGTAATCGGAATGCATTCGATATAAAACTCCGGATCCGACATGGATGTCACCACATCAAATACAAATGTAAAATCTTCAACAGGAAAAGCGGCGGCACCACGGACTTCTTTTTGAATGGTTATTACCGGTGTGATTTGGCGCATAAATTCATTAATGAACAACGCTGTCGGGATTAAATCCTCACCATCATACACACCGTTTATAAATCTTAATGTTTGCGGTTCCGCAAAAGTCCATCCGGGTTCAAAACCATCTGTGCGTTCAATGACCGTCACATCACCATTAAAATTAATCGGCAAGGTTACCAATTGTACCGATGCACCGCTTAACTCAATCGTAATAAATGGATTGTCGTCATCATTTAAAAAGACATCAAATATAAAATCTTCATGTTCCGGAACACCGGTGCGCACAATATTTTTTTGTATCAGTATTTGAGGTGTTAATGGCTCTGTGAATAAATTTACAAAAAGTATTCGGTCCGTCAATCGGTTGTCGTCTGAATTGATGATTGTAAAATGACTGAACACCCCATAATTAAAATGAACTGCATATTTTGTCCGGTCATGAACCATGCCATGACCATCAATGCCAATTTCTCGCAAATACACATGTCCGCAAAAATTTTCAAAACATTCACCAACCAACCGAACAAAACTGCGTCCGGTGCCATGTGTGGTTGCCAATTGAACCGTTTGGATAATGTCCGCATCTGTAAACGCAGCACTACGACTCAGATCAAAGGAGAAAACACCGTCCGCCAGCAAAGAGGTATCACCCGCCGGGTTTGTTTCAGAAACCGACCGTGCATCCACGATGCGCTTATCAAAATAAAATATGGGCGTGATGACATTGCGGTAATAATTAACCATAATTTGTGCATCTGCTTCGTAGCCATTGGCACTGCCCAGTAAAGGTACAACCACAGAACGTGGTGCACTTAAAATCCAGTATTCCGATGATTCACCCGGAAACGGTCCATACCCAAAAAATTCACGAAGTGTAAATTGTCCATTGCCAATCATATGCGCCGGAATATTAAAAGCCAGATTTATGGGTGTTGCCAGAATCATTGAAATAATATCGGCAATTTCGGCCGAAGGTATTGTTAATACTTGATAATCAACGATTTCTTCCCGATCATTTAACAATTCAAACGTGAATGTATAATCAATGCGCAATGCACTCGGTGAAGATAAATGATGCCGGAACAGATCAGCGTCGCCGCTAAAATATTTATGCAAAGGAATCATGATGCATTGTGGAGATTGATCAAACTTGTTCGTGACCACATTGCCGTTTTGGGTAAAGGTAAATGCGCCATCGTACCACAATGTACCAAAATGAATACGGTCCGTGAATACATCATCCCCAAGATGGCTTGACCATGTACCACTTGCGTCAATGGGACGCCGTTCATACAAGAACATGAACAACCCATTGCCCGGAAGAACATCCGCCATCAAATATGAAAATGTGTTGTTGCCCCAATCAAAGACCGCTTTACCGATTTGATTGTTGTCTGTTATCGTGATTGATGCGGTTGCAACGGGAACCGTTCCTGTTTGAAGGTATAAATAAAAGTAAAAGGTTTGATTGGCCGGAACAACAATGTTATATCCTTCCCTTGCCGCTTGCACATTTTTGAAAATCGGTACATCAATGGATGCCAATTGATACAATGCATCGAGCGTAATGTAGCCTGTCGTCAAAAACCGTTGTGTGACAACACCGGCAGAAACCAAATGATTTCCACCTGTTGGCGTATCCGGTGCCTGTGATTGCGCGAAATAAAATGGATTCGTAGACAATGGACGAAATGTAGCACGATTTAAATTGGCATCACCAATTGATGCATAATGATTTGTGTTAGTATATAAACGTATTTGTCCATCCGCCAATGCGCGGTTATTCATTGTGATGTCGGTTGGCCTTACCGTAAATCTAAGCGTGCTGGGTGTTGTGTTTGCAAACGGTGTTCTTCCGTCAACATCTGCACTGTTTGTTGGCGAGAGCGTCCGTAAATTATTCAGTTCCCATGTCAACAGTCCGTTCATCGTCAAGGGGTTTGCGATGGTCACGGCATTTGGCATACCCCCAACAGGAAGAAGGGTGCCGGCATCATTTGTCATCATAAACGAACCCGGAACGATTTCAAATTGTGCATCAATAACATCATGCAGTTGAATGGAACCATTAATCGGATCGTTATTGTTAATGGTCTCAATAATCGTCATAAATGCATTCACAATATTATCCAGTGACGCACCCGCTGCGTTTTGATAAACATCCACCGGATTTATGAAAACCCCGCCGCTGGCTGTGTTTAAACGCGTTGTTAATTCCGACAATTGATACGTAACAAATGCATGATTGTTCGAATTTTGTGCACCGGCGGCACTGCCGGTGCCGGTACTTAAAGAAACAGAAGAACCACTGCGCGTCAAATTGCCATCAGGCCCCGTCGACGGATTGATCGTTGCAAAGGCAAAGGCTCTTTGCATATGTCCGATTTGAAGGTTTGTTGCATTGGCCGGTCCTGTTGCTATTGCATTATTTGATGTGCTAAAATTTATTCCATTTGAAGACACATTGTCTAAGTCAAACCCAATGGTAAATAACTGTAAACCCGGAATGCTGTTCTTTACGGCACGCATATTCATGATGGTATGAAAAACAGCATTTTGATCAGCATATAAACCATTGGCACCCACCGCTGAATTCATACGGTTGGCTGCGCCGGTATTCGTAAACTGACCGAAACTTAAATAATATCGGTTTGGTTGCCCGTCTGTCATTAGCACAACAATTGAATTTCTTTCTGCTTCTGCGCCTTGCCGCTTAGAAAGAATTTGTTGTGCCATGTTCATTCCGGACATGATGTTGGTAAATTGTGATGATGTAAAGGGGGTACGCAGCAACGTTGATGCGGTACTGTTATTGGGAATGGCAGTATACCACGCCTCAGATGTCGGCGCTGTGTTTAGCCATGATTGGCTGTTTAATGCCAATGTATTGGGACGCCACCTAGCAATATCGCCGTACCCAACAATCGCGACTCTATTATACAAATGATATGTATTGTTTCTTAAAATCTGCCGCATACTTTCAAATGCGGCATCTTGCATGTTCGCAAGCTTTGAACCGGCACCGGAACCCATGCTGCCGGAATAATCCAGAACAAACACGACATCATAAACAATGGGGACTCTGTTTTCTACTTCTCGGTCAAAAGCGCGTCCGATGGCTTCCAATGTGATGTCAAAGTAACCATCCATTCGTGGTGTGACATATTTATTTGTCACCACTTCGCCCGGAAAAAGGCCACCCTGCCAGTTTACGATGGATGTATTGGGGTTGCCAGACACCCCTTGATAGACCAACTCAATATCGTAGGAAAGTTGAATGGTTTGTAATTGTTGCGACGTATTATAGCCGTTGTCTTCATCCCCAAAAGCGATTAGCGGAATGATTGCCCAAATCATTATGATCGCAATCAAAACAGCCAGAATCCTTTTTGCGATTTCGTTATTCGTTGCATTTTTCATTTTTATTTCATGCCTCCTCGGCGCAATACAACAGGATGTATATAAAACATAAAAATGCAAACATTTTCTGCGTTGGATTCTTTTACGTTGAAAGCAAACATACCTTATATATACAAAAAAACACATGAACATGATGTTCCCTGTTTTTATGCAGTTTTTGTTGTTATATGTACGAAACGTTTTGTACAATCATTATAACGGCAATTATGTAACATGCAAGTTACAAATCTGTGACAAAATCATTTTAATACTTGATGATATTTGTCATATATATTCTTTTTTGCTATACTGTGTTTATGAATAGCCTATAAAACTTTTTAAATATGAGCGATACATATGATGCAATCTCACACCAACCAATTTATATCACGAATGGGAGATATGGAATAAAATGAAATCGACGCGCAAATTTATCGAAACCTTCGAATGCCGATATTGCGGTGAAGTTTATTTGTCTGAAGATGAAGTCAATCAGTGTATGTTAGAATGCCAAAAGGGTTGTTATTGCCGCCATAAAAATGATGCTTATAAAGTTATGATTTCTTCACAACTTGCGATGGACATCAAATTAAACAATGCCAAACCCGGTGTTTACGTTGTTCACTGTTCACCAAATCATATTGATGAACAGTGCTTGCAACGCTTTGTTTATTGCCCCTATTGCGGCAGAAAACTATAAATGCCACAAGACACACAGCACATATCTTAAAATATGTACATAAAAGAAACAACGCCCAAAAGGTCATTGCATGCTCATTTATTCGCACCGAAATGACGGTTGATTTTAAGATTGATCGAGTGATTTTATAAAATCATCCGTCAGATATTGTTTAATGTCTTCAAAATAAATACAATAAAAATAATAACCACCGATAAAATGTTGAATATCATCAATTCTTACCCGAAAATTGTGGTGACGCACATGAAATGAGTGAACGATTGTTTCGGGATATTTCATATACATCGCATATTCAGGATAAAAATACCCATTAAGCATATGCCGTGCGCGGTGATAAATTGTTTGCGCAAAAAATGTAGGGTCATAGGCTTTAATCATCTCTGAATCAATATTATTTGCGAATGCACGTCTGTATGTTTGCCATCCGGTCATCAACATTTCTAAATATGTGTGAAATGATGTT